>Ga0123352_10009141_pt1 | contig 15476 bp, 4 predicted proteins | sample TergutLab28metaG_FD_89700 | JGI IMG/M metagenome (GOLD analysis project Ga0123352, IMG submission 89700) | Labiotermes labralis P1 segment gut microbial communities from Petit-Saut dam, French Guiana - Lab288 P1 | ecosystem: Host-associated > Arthropoda: Insects > Digestive system > Gut ... | reverse complement strand
TTTTGTATTTATCTGAGAACAAACAGCGACTTGTGCCACTTACAGCATAAACTGATTGGTTTTTATAACCGAGATGAAAAGTGTTTACAGCGCGGTACGGACTGGGTCTTTAAATAAAGCAGTATGGGCTTCGTCTTTAAAATGTTTCCGTTGATGAAAATGACTAGCGACACTGTGTCATAGGAATAATGTCCATGAATGCGGCTTCTTTCCAGTTTGCTACAATGAAAGTTGTGTATCGACGAATCGCGTCCTTATTATTGCGTGTCCAAGCAGCACAACGGGAAAGCAACACCGCAAGGTAACTCTGAACTTTAAAACATTCTCCGTATGAACAATGTCCAATATATCAGTCACGTCTGGGTAATTTTCAGCTTCTAACCTCTACCGACCGAAAGCGAGCCACAGGATTCAGTAACAGCACCTCTAGCGAAGGCAGACCTTATACGAAATATGAGATTCATTAGCTAAGAACTCCATAAACGAAAGACTTTCTTTTCTGAGCAGGGCAATGTGACATGCTCCACAAACGTAGCAGTAAAATGTAGAGTCTGGTGTACACGCCACTATATATAATTCTGTTCATCTACAGCTGTCTCGTGTTACATTCGGGTGTAAGTAAACAAGGATGTAGGATTAACGTATTACGTAGTGCGTGTATATACGTTCCTTTTCAATTTTCGAACTGTGAACTGTGGAAAGAGAGTTCTTTGTGCCTTTGTTAGGGTCCTGCAGGTGCTCACAGTATGTTAGGCGACAGGCTGTCAACGGAGAAAACTGGCTGAGATGTGTGGAGCGCAAAGATATAATGTGACAACTTCCTCTCTGAATACTTCGGTCTTCCCAAGTCGAGATTATTCTAACACGTATTTTATACTCTTTCATTCATCTATTTCCGAAGCTATATATGTGCTTATCGACTGACTACGGCCTGGATGGTCCGGGATCGAATCCCGGTGGGGACGAGATTTTCTGCCAGTCCAGACCGGTCCTGGGGCCAATCCAGCCTCCTGTAAAATGGGTACCGGCTCTTTCCCGGGGGTAAAGTTCGGCCGGGGCGTGCTGCTGACCACTCACTCCCTTCTAGTGCCCGCGGTCATGGAAGAGTAGAGCTATACCTCTACCCACCCTCTGGGCCACACCAGGTCTGTAACGGGATCACTTTACCTTTACCTTCTTATGTATGTACTTACGCACTGAGAGCGTTGTTAAGTAATGCACTTAACCAAAAAAAAAAAAGGGCGTCGAGTTTGTTCACGGCATATTTGCGTATGATGTGACTACAAAATATCTAACATAAAAAATCAGATAACGGTGCTCACACCGAGGAGTTTAAAGGTATTTAATACGGATAACGAATGGATTGCTATCTTCCATTTCATTAGACAGGGAAGATAGTGAAAATATATTATTATGGTTGACATCATCTTATGTAAGTAAAAATTGCGGGCCTATATTCTGCGGTCGCTTGCTTGCTGGGAATGGGGTTTCGAATCCCGCCGGAGGCATGGATGTCTGTCTGTTATGAGTGTTGCCTGTTGTCAGGAGGAGGTCTCTGCGTCCGGCTCGCCACTCGTCCAGAGGGCCCCTACCGATTGTGGTGTGTCTGAGTGTGATCGTGAAGCTTAACAATGCGGAGGCCTAGGCCCACTGGGGGCTGCTGCACCGAGGAAAGAAGAAGAAGAAGGGGTTTTATAAATTCACTGGAAATGTAAGGTACTGTATTGAATCGAAACACAACAGTCTCATTACCAAAAAAGGTAAAAGGTAAAGTGATCCCGTTACATGCCCGGTGTGGCCCAGAGGTTGGGTAGAGGTATAGCTCTACTCTTCCATGACCGCGACACTAGAAGGAGGTGAGTGTTCAGCAGCACGCCCCGGCCGCACTTTACCCCCCGGGAAAGACCCGGTACCCATTTTACAGGAGTCTGGGTTGGTCCCAGAGCCGGTCTGGACGGGCGGAAAATCTGGCAACCACCGGGATTCGATCCCGGTCCGTCCAGCCCGTAGTCAGTCGCTATACTGACTGAGCTACCCGGCCCTCACGCCCATACCAATAACTCTAATTTAGTAGTCAAAGTAGAAGTCGTGAGAAGAATTTGTAAAGAAAATCTTGGGAGTCTAGTTATGACTAATATATCAAAAGCTAGGGCTGACCAGACGGTGAGGTTCCTCTTATCATATCTCCTTCTAGCACCGGCTCATGCAGAACTGCTACTGTTTAGACCTACAACAAAATACATGATATTATGTGCCAGCAACGAGCATGGACACCTTCGTTCAAGCAAACAATGACCACTATCCATGCAATGTGTGTTCCGTTCCTTCCACCACACGATTCTCAGTGCTTAGCGTGACTACAAAAGCGGTGATGCCTGTTTCCTGTACTCATCACATACTTACAGTTACTGTAGAACTTGAAAGGGCTTAAAGTGAAAACCAAACTTAGTATCCGACAAAAACTACATCGACGTCGTCGGACAGACGAAACAAGTTGTCTTAATACACGCAACGGTCTTATTCAAAGCGTTGCGTGGTTTTACAAAGTGATATTTTTGTATACGTACCAGTGACCATGTTTTGTACACGCTACAACAATGGGTTTGACATCACTCTGTATTTCTTTTATGGCTGCATTTATCAGAAAAATAAATTATTCTAAAAATCTGTCGTTTTCAAATACTTTCCAACGACACTAAATAATCGAACCCGCATTCACCGAGAAGGCAAGAGAAAATTAATTTTGGGGATTGTATACTTCCCCTCAATTCAGACTTTCCGTTTTCCCATCGTACAACTACACACACAATAAAATAAAATTATTTCGCCTGTCGTTTCATATGAGTGTGATACCTGGTCTCACATGACGAAACGACCTAGACAAAGGGTTATCGAGAACAGAGTGAGTAGGAAAATATTGAAACTGAGGAAAAAGTGCGAGCAGGTACGAGAAATCGACATAAGGACGAGCTTCAGAAAGGCACCTAAAAAATAATCTACAATTCATAATCGTATTCATTGCCAGGTATGACTGTGATGATAACGTCAAGGACGAGATGGACCGAATATGTAGCACGAATGAAAGAGAAGTCAATAAAATTTTGGTGTAAAAGTCTAAAGACTTGGTAGAGTAGGGCGTAGGAGTGAGGAAGAAATTGAATAGATTTTAGGAAAAAGAGAGTGGGAAGATATGGATTGGGTTAATCTGGCCCTGAATAGTGATCAGGTGTGGGCGCATATGAAGACGGTAAATAAATTTCGGATTCCATAAAATGAGAGGTTTCCTTAAATAGCTCAAAAACTATAAACTTGACAAGAAGTATACTCGCAGATTGTGTTAGATATCCACTAGCTGAGGAAGCATGCAGCAGGAACATCCGAAACGCTGGTAAGTACATACCAAACAGGACGATGTAAACATTACACAATATTGTAAAGTAAAAAATTCATATTCTATATTTTTAAGTTACACATTTTGAAATTAATATTTAAAAAAAAATATTATTCTTAATATCAACTCAAAATAGGCAAGACATGACACTTTCAGTAATATGGAAATTTGTCGTGTCAGGGGGAAAAAACAGATGGTTTCAATTTTATATAAATCTTTCGAAACTTGAAGAGAGTTCACCGTGCCATTTTCTAACTGCAGATATCGATCTACTGACATGTAACATGAGCCGAAAGAATGTACTCCCTGTATATTTAGGAACGTGGCAAAATAAACTAAACCGGCTAGACATAAGCAAAACAGGGTAGGGTGTTTGCTTATATTCATTACTGCCGTCAGTTTTACAAGGTCGAGTCAAATGAAAAACCTTAAATACGTTTTATCTCATAATCTATTGAATACTTTATGGAACTGCAGAACATCCTGTACGATATGGTGTACTGATCCACGACTCATATCCAGATGTGCGGCTGTTTCATTGACCGTTACGCGGCGATTTTCCTTCACGATGGCTTCAACTGCTGCAATGCCCTCTGGTGTCAATACTCGGTGTGCCTGACCGGGTCGAGGAGAGTCTGGTACAGAACTAATGCCGTTCATGAACTTTCTATTCCACTCGTACACTTGCTGTAGTGACAGACATGCATCATCATACTGAACTTTCATTCGTCGATGAATTTCGATGGGTTTCACCCCTTCAGTACCTAAAAACGGATGACAGAACGCTTTTATTCTTTGGTGCATATTGCAAGCGGATCCGCCATCTTTACTACTACTGCGCCGTCGTGTTGCATTCCTGCATCGTACTGCCACCTGTCGGCCACTCTTCAAACTATGAGTATCGTTGTTGTCAAGTTACAGACAATCGAGTTGTGTTTCGAATTTTTATCGCACTTTTAAGTTCGCACAGTGTTCTTGTATAAGAAATCTTCAGGAAAAGCGAAGGAGAGTTAGGAAAATGTCCCCTTGAAGAGTATGAATAAAGTCGGATAATGTTTTTTAATGCCATTTTTCATCGGTATTTCTTGGATCGTAAAATGCATGCGACGGATGTTCAGTTTCGAATCCAGGTCTAGCTTATGGAACTTGTTGCTGAAAAGTTGTAGACCTAATTTTAGCTTCTGTACACCCTTGCTCTCTTACTTGGTAGTATTATCAGTTTCACAGACGGGCTTTCCTCTTGTTCCTTACTGTACCAAACAATGCTTAAGAACCCCCCCCCCCCCAAAAAAAAAGTGCGCGGATTTTCATGTGTATGTACGTATAGTCAAACACTGAGAATTGCCAGACAGTGAATAAATCTTCATGTTTGAATTCAAATGTATGTCAGAATAGTCACTACTTACACAACGACTTCGCTGAAGTGTTGTAATACGGAGGAATCCAGTTGGACATGTTTGTATGCACGGCAACAAGATTCTTAACGGCCAAGGGAAAGTTGTAGGAGGAGAATGTGAAACTGAATATTGTCACAACTTGATACAGTTTCATTACTATTTTCTTCTGTAACTTCTACAGCAAATACGACTCATCATCGAGCTTCAATTAACCACTTTTAAGGACAAAACCGTATGTGTCTGATTTAACCCTTACCCTGCTAATGTGGAGAATATGGTGAGCTCCTAATAATGCCAGCAGATGGCAGATGGGATTTAATTCGGCGTTTAAAGGGTTAAAGACCCAGTCTGTACCGCGCAGTAAACACTCTACCTCGGTTATAAAAACCAATCATTTAAAGCCCAGTGGTTGCTATATGTACCACCAGGTTTAACATTAAAAAATTCTGATTTCTGCCCACACAGTGTATTTATGTGTTTTGTGTGGATCTCAGAACAAACAGCGATTCTTTCCCTATACAACATTAACTGACTGGTTCTTACACCAGAGATTTAACCCTTTAAAGCCCAGTGGTTGCTATATGTACCACCAGGTTTAACATTCAAAAATTCTGCTTTCTGCCCACACAGTCTATTTATGTGTTTTGCATGGATCTCAGAACAAACAGCGAATATTTCTCTACACACCAATAAAGGGTTAAATCTCTGGTATAAGAACCAGTCAGTTAATGTTGTATAGGGAAAGAATCGCTGTTTGTTCTGAGATCCACACAAAACACATAAATACACGGTGTGGGCAGAAAGCAGAATTTTTTAATGTTAAACCTGGTGGTACATATAGCAACCACTGGGCTTTAAAGGGTTAAATCTCTGGTATAAGAACCAGTCAGTTGATGTTGTATAGGGAAAGAATCGCTGTTTGTTCTGAAATCCATGCAAAACACAAAAATACATAATAGGCGGAACACAGAATTTCTGAATGTTAAACCTGGTGGTACATAAAGTAAGCCTTAGGCTTTAAAAGGTTAATGTAGTTGTATGACATTTGTTAGGGCACATAGTGAAGTCTGTCAAAATATGTGTGGCTAAAATTGGCTCACTTTTGAGAGTGAGTTGTTACATCAGAATACATAAAATTCTGAGCCGTTACGCAATTACCGTCCGTTCCAGAAGAGTGCTCTAAACGGAACTAAGATAGTGGACTCGTCCGTCCCGTTTGTCCAACGCACCAGCTTCCAGACGATCTGTGTTCGTTTGTCTCGGAAAGAAGGTTCTCCATTCTGTGGCCGGGTTTTCTTAAGAGGAATTTCCCTTCCCGAAGATTTGTTCCGATATCCTGTAATAGTCTCTTCATAGATCGTCCAAGTCGTCCTCGTCCATTTGGTCTAAAATTCAGCATTGTTTTTCGCATTATCTTGTTGTTCATTCTTGTTACATGTCGTAACCAATTTGATTTGTGCCTTTCTGGTTCTTGGTCACATGGTTGCAACGGGTACAGAAGTGCACTCAATAAACTCTCGTACCTAAACCCTGTCCTCACCTGTACGTGGTGCAACCTGCCCTAACTAACGAGGCTCTGGGGACCGAGTCACAACGGTATATCTGTTCTAGCAGTAGGCAGTAACACAACCTGTGGAATTAAGTATTACTTTCAGGCCACGATGAAAAGACAATAAGAAGGCAGACGTTTGTATCACTCAGTATTTTAGTACGGGAATGCATAGGCAGCATTTGAATTGTGCTGGGGGCAGATTCCCAAACGTCAAAATTCAAGACCTGTAATCAGAAGCCTATTTTAGCGTTTGTGAGACGATCTATGACTCATTACGAGCACAGTGACAATGGAATAGGAAGTGTTCATGACCAATAAGAAAGTCTGTAAAAACGAAAAGAAGTGTTTGTCAAAATGCCTGTCATATGCACACATAATTTCACCCAATGATGACGGCCGAATACAAACTACCTGCCTATTGGTGGTGAGGTGCATACGCCCCGAAAGATTGTCCTACCTCAGCAGTGGTGCGGACAATTTTCTGAAATCGGCCCCAATAACATAGCGGTTAGACATGACATTGTTTATTTAAAACAAGCCCATAGATAGCAACACGAATTTCAACATATATTTCGTGGGGGCCCTCTGTAAATGATGCATAGGACAAACACTGGAATGTCAACAAAGAAGTAGTGAATAATACACTTTCAGTGTTCGGTGGTCTTGGGGTTGAAATTAACTCGTGCTTGCTGTGTACTTCTTGTTGTGATACAGGAACTGCCGCCGAGGGTAGGCAGCAGCAGCAGCAGCTTCATGTAACAGCGGAAGAACCAATCTCTGGGTCAGAGGCGGTAGGCTGTCTGAAGCTTGAAGAACCACATCCGGCAAGTCCTTATTAACAGCGTAGTAGCAGCTTCGGTTTTCTTCGATTCATGTCCCCTCAAGCTACTACAACCCAGTAAATGCATTCACCCCGTCTTCCTTCCTACATTTGCCTCCACTTCCACGTTCTCTTCCTCCCACTTTTGCTCTCCAAAACCGGCGATGAATGGAGATAATTAAAGCCCTGGGGCATGGCTCATTTAGCTGAAAGAGAGAGCAACGTTAGATGCCGGAAACCTCCGCAGCCGAGGCGTTTGTGTAGAGACACTGTTCAGTTCATCCCCACTTTCCTATAATGCCGACGCTGTCAACTCAGTACAAACTAGGATACAAGGACGCCGATTTATATCGTCAGGAGGGATAATACCATGTACCGAGACAGCAGCTACCAACAGAAACTACCCCTGAAGACATGTACTCAAAACTCTCTTTTAGCATGCCTGTCATGGCGTCAACAACTTCTGATTTTCACCTCGTGAAATTATGTTTCACTATGCAGTTGGAAATTCATTAATGTCGCATACACGTCACCAGGAAAATGGAGTTTAGTCTCTGATTTTTTAAGACGGTCTCCCTTGACACCTACAGTGCACACCAACTGCCAAAAGAGACTAGGAGGTATAGTCGAAGAAGCGATCATAGCGTGCCTGTGAGAATGATCATACAAAGAGCATAATATACTATATTTTTGTATTTCTTATGCCTCTTAATTCACGGTGCGGGTTGGGTCGTAATGACAATAATAAAAATAATAATAATAATCTTTACTGAAATTGGGTTGTCACCCGGTGGCAGTGGTTATTTTACATGTATACAAAATATGAAGCTGGTTGCTAATAAATTTAAGTCGGGAGGGCTACATGAGAAGCATGTAACGGCAACTTGGAATCTTTGGAACCATCTCAGCATTTGCATATAGACACAGGGAAATCAAGAAAAACCTGTGTCGAGATGGCCGGTCGCAGGACCTTCCGAATGCTGACTTCTAGCCAGCAGTCCGATATCTAAGGTCAAAAAACAGCAATGCACACACAGTACAACAAATGCACATAAGATGAAAACAATAAACACAACTACAACGATACACAGGCCAACCAACAACAATTACACACAAGACAACTTAAAACTAGCGTTCCATAACTGCTCAAAACTTCCTTGCTTTCTATGCAGCTGACAGTCCATTTTATACACTCGCAGACAGCCACTGGTCTCTATATAGAAAAAAAATGCAATCTAAAGTCACATATCCTATTACAAAACATGCAATTTGATACTTTCACCGCATCTAACCATAAGCCTTTAGAACTGATGCTTTTTTCCTGCTGCATTTTGGACTCTTATCAAGTAATTCATTCCTTCATTCAATTCATTCATCTCCTGTTCATTAACGTAATGACCCAACAACCAAGTGACCGAAGACAGAAACAGCACAACATATAGGCACAAAATAAACAAAGAGAAAAACACTTAAACTAGTCAGTAGGACACATTATAATATTAACTTTTTGACGCCTAATGTCAACTATAGTGATAGTACCGCACCGCTAACCTCTAAAGTTGCATTTTATATATTTATTCAACAAATATAGGTACTGAATATTTTAAACATGGTATATACTCTCCGTTTTTTTCCTCTTCAAAATGCAGTTTGTTTAATAATTCTAACGTATTTGGTTCCTGTATTATTCACATTTTATATACAGGATGTGCTAAAATTAAAAAATAATTCCGGCGTCAAAAGGTTAAAATACTGGTGATAGTTTGCCTACTGAAAACATCAAAATGATTACATAATGAATGCCGCAGTGGCGCACTTGGCGGAGAGGCAATTTTTGAAAAGACTGACTAACATGAAACAAAGAAAAAGACTGGGAAGTTAGATTCTTTCAAAGAGCTACAGATTTTCTCCAAACACGTTCAGGATTTTTAGCCCCCAGCACAGGCAATTGGATTCCATACTACAGGTCCATATTCTAATTCAGGTCTAGCAAAGGAAAAATTGAAAATTGCTACACAATCAGTAGTCGAAAATGAAAAAGGAATATTATAATCGAGACCCAGAAACTAAATTCAGAAATATATAATCAACGTGAAAATGAAGGTATACTTTAGAGTCAATTAAAACTACCAGGTCATTAACTCAATCAGCAGGAGTAAAGTGAGAATCACCAAGTTTGTAATGAAAGAACTGGATGTTAGCGTTCATGAGGAAGGTCGTAGCTCGGGTTACTCCCTACTGAGTCATTAAACTAACAATACACCAACTTTGCAGGGAATCGACATCATAAATATTAATAAAAAATAATAATAGGGCAATATCCGGTAGCATATTCCTTGAGAAGCATTCGCTCTACTACTGGCCCTAGATTTTAAATTCGTGAGTAATTCTCACGGGAAGAACATAAATTCAACATAAGTTGTGAAATTTTTACCTATTTGACAACGGCTTTGCAATCGATCGTTATCTTGTACAGTTCGACATACCATAAAAGTCGAAATTTACAGTCGACCGTAGACGATACCTCGTTTAACGTCGAGATATCTTATTCTGGGTGATTTACAATCGATATTTTTCGATTGCTGTAAGTAGATCATTAACTCTTTTCTTTGGCCTATATTCGTTTCTAATACAATACTGTCTTAAATATGGGCACGAATAACAGCGAGACATTATCATAAAGGTATGTAGGCCTTTCGTTAAAGTGTCTTATTTGTATTCGCAGAGTACAACCACAAGATGCGAAGTTTCTCAATGTATTTATTTCTGTAAGACGCTGTACATATTTCAGACGATTTTTCCGTCCATCATCAGGAGCTCAAAACTGCACATACATCGTCAGGTATTTGTCAGACCGTTACTGCTACCTGCTGCTAGCCAGCCTAGCAGCAGTTAGCAGTAACGGTCTGACAAATACCTGACGAGGTATGTGCAGTTTTGAGGTCCTGATAATGGACGGAAAAAACCTTCTGAAACATGTACAGCGTCTTACAGAAATATATAAATTGTGAAACGTTGCATCTCGTTGGTTGCTGCTAGCCTGGACGGGTAGCAGCAGGTAGCAGTATTGGTCTGAAAAATACCTGAAGCTGTATGTGCAGTTTTGAGCTCCTGATGATGGACAGAAAAACCGCCTGAAACCTGTAGAGCGTTTTACAGAAATAAATAAATTGTAAAACTTTGCGTCTTTTTGGTTGTACTCAGCGAATATATTAGCGATGCGCGGACCTATGAATGTTAAATGTCTTATTTGTATCGAAGTTGCAACCAAACAGGTTTGTGTGGACAAATTCTATTGAGCTCGAGATGAAATTCACGGAAATGTTTCTTAACGTTATGATACAGTGCTTTACGTTTATATTAAACATTGGACAAATTCTACGTCAATGTTAAACATGGCATCAACACAACTACACTTTTAGAATCCGACTCTTTGTGATTTCTTCCAAGAATTCTTTGTTGCTAAGATTGTAATTTTCTTTCCTACTTGAAGTACTCACACAAATATTCTCCCCTTTAAGTACCGACAACTCTATAAGCTACCCAGATCCACTCGCGACGCTGTCACATCTAATTTGAACAGCAATATCATACACTGTTCAACAACCATTCAACGAATGACATGAAATACATAAGGGAGACTTAATTTCATAATTAACATCACTTTTTAAAATCTCATTGTTGAGTATTATCATGAAATAAAGGCTCTTAGGTTAGCACTAGAACCTTACTAGGGTGCATATTGCATTCACCCCATGAGTAACACAATGTAACTGCATGCCACTGATAATTACTTACTTACTTCCTTACTTACTTACTTACTCCATGGTGCAGAGTCCTTCTTGAGAAGCTAACTGGTTTGCAGCTAGTCAAGAAATTCCCCGAATTTCACTGAACCCGAAGGTTCATTACAGCACTCACAAGCGTCCGCCACCCTTCCCTATGCTGGGCCAGACCAATCCAGTCCATAAACCCACGTCCCACCTCCTAGAGTTCCGTCCTAATATTATCCACCCATCTACACCTAGGTCTCCCCAGTGGTCTCCTTCCCTCCAGTTTCCCCACCAAGACCCTATACACCCCCCTCTCCTTGCCACTGATAGGCTTATATATATATATATATATATATATATACACATATATACAAGGTGATCAAAAAGTCTCTGTGCACCTGATGATTACAATACAGAAAGCAGGTGTACAGAAACTTTTTGATCACCCTGTAAATATATAAAATTTCGGAGTCCAGCTCACACTGACCATTGTGATTTTCCTTTACGATAAGGGATCAGTGCGTAGGTATAGGATCTAATCGTTCTTAATTTCAGAATCACAAAAAAAGACAAACATATCACGTGAGAATAATGCAGAGAAATTAATGTGAAAGCCGACGGTAGATGAACTAACATCCACACTTTAGGAAGATAATATTCGGATAGTAACTCGGGAATAGTTGGCTGACAGTTCAGTAGCAAGTTCTATCCGTAGTAGAAGTAATCAAGTTACTGCATTCTCACACAGCAACAAGAAAAATGTTGACCGCATTCTGCCACGTTACTGCAGAAATAACATGGGAAATGAATGCCCCAGGAATGATGTAAATGCATACAAATTTAAAAAAAAAAGTATTTTCTTTCAACCACGATCGCCTGTAATAGATATGTCATTATTTTACTCTCCTGTGAGGCAGCATATGACTGTTACTTGCAGATATAATGAGACACGCCCAAATCAAGCAACTCTGCAGTGTTGTTTTGTTGTTTGGGTGATACACCTGCCCATCTAACTCGACAAACACTGGAAGACCCTTGTGTATGAGGGTACACTCAACTGGGTAAGCAGCTGAAAGAGCCACTACAGCGCAGGTTCAAGATCGCGTACTAGGTAGTGAATCTGACCAAACTGGACCAAAGAGACATTGACAGACCCCCGTTTCTAGACATCAAATCACATAACAACATAATCAATTCAAACAGCTGCTATCAAACGCTTCACAAACTGTGTACCAACAACAAGAACAGGCTTGAGGTTAAACGCGTTGACGGCATCACACAGCTGCACCACAACGCCAAAAGAGTGCAGCACCAACTGGATGTCAACAGATGGAAGGTACTCAAACGCCCTGTATACAAGCCAGAAATATTACCATGAGAATTTTACGTGTATGGATAACTAAATAATGTCCTCAAAGGATATATGTTCACGTAGGACGACCATGTTCACGAGCTTGTCCTTCCACCTGTGGTCAAAGGAATTATTTGTGGAATAGACAAATAGACGCCTGCATCAATACGATTCCTGCACAAATGACTGTGGTTATCTTATCTGTTACAATACCTTAACCTGTGAGTGACCTCAAACGCATTTAAGTCTTATTAACCTTTTGACGCCTAATGTCAACTATAGTGGTCGTACCGCAGCGCTAACCTCTAAAGTTTCATTTTATATATTTATTCAACAAATAAAGGTACTGGATATTTTAAACACGGTATATACTCTCCGTTTTTTTCTCTTCAAAATGCAGTTTGTTTCAAAATTCTAACATATTTGGTTCCTCTATTATTCATATTTTATATACAGGATGTGCTAAAATTAAAAAAATAATTCCGGCGCCAAAAGATTAATTTGTGAAACAGGGCAGTTACGGTTAGCAGCACCTTTATTTTTTGTAAATCGCACATCTGTAACACGTAAAATTTACAGGACACATCAAAGCCCTCTTTGCACCTTAAACCATTCCGTAGTGGGCGCGTCGAGGTTGATTTCACGTCTTCAGTGACTATCAGTTATATCCTTATTAAAGTGCGCCTGCCAATACTGTATTTATACTACCAGCTGTAGCTTCTGACGGAGTCCTTGCGTTTTTCGGTCTCTTTTATAAGAACCAAAAATGAAAATAAAATTTACCGCAAATTACAGTTAAAACACAAAGTGCATTGTTGACTGAAGGTCATGCAGCAATCCAATTATCTAAATGCAAAATAATAACACTTTTCTACATTTAACGCTATCAAGAGAACGAAAATTTCCGAAAGCACAAGATTAACTACTTCACATCATTTGGAGGCTGTCCTGACCTAAGCAGAACCTGGCTAACCCTTAATCTAATAATCCTAAACTTAAAACTTGAATTAAAAATAAAAAGAGAAAAAGACGTAACTAGAAACCATCAACGTCATTTTCACGTAATTTAATGACTCCTGGGAACCAAAGACGGTGCTAGATTTTTATTAACGTTAGCACGCAATTCTTACAATACACGTACAGATGCGAAACTATAGTCGCAAATGCTGAAGGACAGTGGCGTACCGGGGAGAGTTTGGGGGGGTTCAAACCCCCCCCCCCGAAATTCCGAAGGCCCTCCAAAATCGTGCCAAACTCAACCTAATTGTAAAAAATGTTAAAAATTGCTGAATTTAGGACGCCAACACCCCCAAGATGTTCGGAAACAGTCAGTAAAATTCTAAAACTACCTAGGTTCGCAATTGTTTTACATTAGCAATAACAAATAAATTGGTTGTCATCATAAATAGTCTTAAAGTACCAAAAATTAAGAACATTTTACTATATGAAATGAAATGTCTTGTACCAAATTACAGCTGCCTCCAGAACACTTGACTAGGGGGCTACCGCCCCCAGATCCCCGTTCTCTCTCTCCTCTGTCCTGAACTGAATTTGTTGAATCCCCCCCTCCGAACAAAATTCCTGGGTACGCCACTGGTGATGGAAGCAGAAATTATAAAGTATTTTAAAAATTTAAAATGAAGCTTGTGAAGTCAGAGGATTAAGCTCCATCCGCCACTGCAAGACTTAAGTTTAAAGTTGAGTTACAAACAAACCAGACAAATAACAGCCCACAACAAAAACGTTTATGAAGTAACGTAAGATTTTACACTACAAACACTTCATAAACAACTGGTGACTATTACAAGCTAAGCACAGTACATGTCAATCATTTTTTTTTATTGGACGTTCAGATGACCGTACATTTTGATAAATTCTTATAACAAAACTAATTAGACGCACTAATTTCGCAAATGCCACAACTCTCCGAAACATGTAGAGTTTTATTCCAAAAAACAAATTTGTGAAATTAGTGCATCTAGTTGGTTCTATTAAAAGAATAATTTTTTTTAATGTTTTATTGACCGTGCATGTCGATACATCTGTGTAACAAAAACGAACTTGATGCACTGTTTATCCTCAGTTTATTTCGTCAATTAACCTCTACATGTTTCGGGCATATTTGTAGCCCATCATCAGGAGGTATATTGTGTATATACAACAACTGGTACATGTTGTGTTTTATAGATGACTGTCTGTTGGATGGGTCAACTAAAGAACACAACATGTACGAACTGTTGTATATATACAGTACACCTCCTGATGATTGGCTACAAATATTCCCGAAACATGTAGGGGTGAGTGACAAAATAAACTGAGAATAAACAGTGCATCAAGTTCGTTTTTATTACACAGATATATGGTCAATATTCAACGTAATATTGATGTTAAAAATCTGGACATGGAAAAAGACAAGGCAAATAAGAACAAAGAAAAATTTGTGTGTCCAAATAATTTAGTAACTGTTATGAACGAAGTGGAGGAATAGTCATCATTATAACAATGACTTGTGACGCGAACTGCCAAAAAGCTTGATTTTACAAGCAAACAAGTCTGTCAAAAAGACAACAATACAAGTTAAAGCTATAGGCAAAACGAATTAGTATTTGTCTTGAAGTAACTAAAGTAGAAAGAGCGTTATACACAAATGAAGTGCTTAATTCCTAATATACCTTACAAAAGTTCGATATACAAATGGAAGAACAACGTTTAAAGAGAAAAACACTGAGAATGTAAATACAATACTTTCAGGCAAAAATTAATAAAGTAGGATAGTCTTTATACGCACTGATGACGACGGGAAATTAACAGTCTAAACGTCTAGGCCTTTTAAACGGCTATAAGGAGTAAAAACTATTGGTAATTCCAATGAACTTTGTTACCAAGGAAGCTCCACGAGAGCTGCCAACACAAGGCCTAAAGTACCATCCAATATACAGGGTGAGTCTCTCGCTAGAGGCCCCAGACTAATGTCCATGTGTACAGTCGAACAGCGCGGGTTTCTCGTTCGCAAATACTGGCAAACAGGTTCATTTAAAGCATGCCAGACGGCATTTCGAACGGAATTTGGAGAAAGACGTGCACCATCGAAGTGTTGCATCCAGAAATTGGTTAAAAAGTTAGAGACAAGGGGAAGCCGATCTAACGCCTGCCGACTTCTTTCTTTGCGGCCTATTGAAGGGCAAAGTGTAC
>Ga0123352_10009138_pt1 | contig 15478 bp, 6 predicted proteins | sample TergutLab28metaG_FD_89700 | JGI IMG/M metagenome (GOLD analysis project Ga0123352, IMG submission 89700) | Labiotermes labralis P1 segment gut microbial communities from Petit-Saut dam, French Guiana - Lab288 P1 | ecosystem: Host-associated > Arthropoda: Insects > Digestive system > Gut ... | reverse complement strand
TCTGGCCAATATCTCCGTAACCATTGAACTTTGGATATGGGTGTTTTGGGTTATATCGGTATAGTTTGACCTAAGGAACACTCTCCCGAAGTTAGGTCCTTTCCTCCTGGGACACCCTGTATATTTATAACTTTCTCTTAATTTTATATTTTAAAATATATATTTTAATTTTATTAATATTTTATAAAGATTTTTGTAAGAGGTTGAGTTGCTGTCAAATTTCATTGAGAGTTCTTGAAGAGGTAAGGCCTGCTGATAGCTTGGGGAAAAAAAAACCGAGACTTGTTGCGTGATTGATCAGATTGTGGTGTTGTGTGTGACTGCACCATCACGAAATACATGTTGATTAATAACAGATCAGGCATAAATCACCTTAAATTTAGTCACAATTTATACAATTTTCATTACCGGTTTACTGCCTAACGCTTCTATTCGGTTGCTCTTATTTTCCATATCTGTCCGATACGCATTCCATCTATCTCCCCTTGTAAGTAACTTTTTAAACAGGTTCTTCTCCGATCTGTTCCGTTTTTACGTGTCAACATCATTCCGCCAAACCGCCGTACTTTTATTTGTCTACCACCACGTGACAGCGTCTGTGAAGAAACACTTCTGTGTTTGATTTGTGGAAATGATACCTTCATTTTCTCTTTGTCCGTAGACTCCTTTTAAATCCAGTGTCATGTAACACGCAGCTCTATTTACTGTAAGGGTTGTTATTGCTCTCACCCCTCCCCCTTTCTTCTAGCTAGCAAACTGGAGCACATCCCTCTTGGTTGTCCGCTTTCCCTTTTGTAACACTGAAGTGGCCCCAAGTACCCACTCACTGGTTTTGAACACCATGTTCCTCATCCTGCAGCTCGTGACGTGCAAGGTACTATTTGAAACGGACTCGATTGGGGTCGGAGGAAATGAACAAGAATTCGACAATTGTTTCGCCGTCTGGAATTTAATTTGTGTGATTGTTAAATTCGGTTTTTAAGGTGTTATGTTTCAGAGAGTCGTGAAGGCTGACAGATTCAATAATATGGAATGTGTTTCCCTTCTTTTCCTTTTTGAATATGCATATTATAAGCTGCAAGCGAATATGTCCCTTACAGCATGGAATTTATATTACCAAACAGGCGACAGTTTATTGACTACATGTTATATTGTTCTCATTCCGTTTCAATGCGAGCGTGTGTTTCCCACACACATACCATAGGTGGCAGCGCTGTGCTCACATTTAAGCTGTACGAAGAGTGGAGGCATAACTTATTAGACTGTATTAGTGAAACACATGTAAGAGCAGAGAGAGAAGTACAAAACAATAAAAATATAATGGGAAGGTTTTAGGGGCGAGGGTGAGAAGGAAACAATTTCCCACTTGGTTTCGACAATATTCCGGGCTTTATACACTACTATAAAAATTACAATAAACGTTAATGCTTTAAACAGTCTTGCAAATTTTGTACGGCCTTATATAAACGTAAATTGAATGTACAAAGTTCGACTGCTGCGATGTTGTTCACAGAATGAATTCACAGTGTTTCGAATATGCGAGCAAGAGACATTAAGGTTTAAGGACACTAAATTTAGCGTTGTTGCTAGAGTAGAGAGGAAATCAAACTGCACGACCGACCATGCCCCTGTTTACGACACACAGAATGTAAAATACAAGAGCTGTAGTTCTGTTTTCTTAACTAGTCGGTACGGCTAAAGCACGATATGAACTGGGCATGCAAAGGGCAGGAATTTGAAAGCTTATGCGCCTTAAGGTGCGTATGGTTCTTTATGCGAAGTGGTCGTAAAAATTGTCAGGTATGAATGAAAATTTAATTTCCCGAACCAATTTTTTTTTTTGGAAAAATTCTTCAGTTAACATTTCACTAAAAAAATGTTCAGTATCAGTACGATGTCAATTATCCGACCAAACAAATCCATACAGATCTAGCAGCCTGTCTTAGTCTTTTATTGTACACCGCAACATATTTTAGCTGAACTGGACAGCCGAAACACGTCGCAGTGTGTAATAAAAGACTGATATACTAGATCTGCATGGTTGTGTTTGGTTTGATAATTAACATCTTTTTGATAGGAAATACACAACAGGAAGATGTCACGAAAGAACATAAAAAGGCTATTGGTTGTGGACATACACAAAAAACGGCGGAAAAATAATTCTACTAGGCGATGTACAGGGAGGATTATTTGCCAAATAAGTACTTTATATAAACGATAACCGCCGAATTCTACTGGCAACTCGCAGAAGCAGTACGTAAATTAGACATTCCTGTTGTGATTGTTTGCGTCGCTGCCGTAAATGGTGACGGAGAATTGAACAGGTTTAGTTATTGAACAGTCAACCATTCGTGAAACCGGACAATTGACTACACGCGTCCAATGGATCATTTCACAAGTCTCAGTATTTATTCAGAATTACAGAAAGTGACCCGTTAAATTAGATTCCTCTCCGATATTTGATCACGAAATCTCCCGAATATCGAGCAAAATGCTAATCTCCCAAACGAATGTGAGCGAAAGATTATTGAACACTACGCATGCGCTCCCCACTCCACGTATCTGCGCAGTTAATGTAGTACTGTATAGTCTGTGTACAAAAATTACGAGAGCGTTGTGAAGTGGTTATTAGGCGTTAATGGGAATACAGTGAAGCTCTTAAGTATAAGCCGTGTAATAGAACAAATATGCATAACTTAAAAAAAAGTATTGTGCCTTAGTTTTGGGATAACCCTCGTACTTTCTGAATTAGTAGTAACCTTTGAAAAGGTGAATGTCATCTCTTCTTTAATGGTGTTACAGTCTTTGACAAATGGCATACAACTTTATAGATTTGTGTGTGTGTTTGTATGTATGTATGTACGTATTTATCTATGAATGTATTTATTCAGATATGTAGGCACGTACGTGCGCACGCACGCAAGACCTTACACATGTTATATCTTAAAATAATCTTACCTTAATGTAAAAAAAAAATAAAACACGCTCTTTTTCACCTTTGAACATTTTGTTTTTTAAAATAAAACATTCAGATTTTTTACTCTAATGGTAATGGATATACAACTTATTGTTACGTTCTATGATTTCACACTAAATTCTGAAGTCAAATTTCGTTCTATTAACTGGATGACAACAGTTTACATAAGAATGGGTTCACGTCTGTGTTAAGCCCTGTAACTGTAACACACTGTACAGTACCAAAATATTAACATACTCTTGACGGAGTCCTAGTCCCAGCGCAAGCAGTATCTGCGACGCCGCAATCTACAACCTCTTTCACGTTACTGATATTCTGTCTGTGGCTTACACTGTAAGGGATCTACACTTCTTATACTGCCAAAGCAGTAACCCCCGTGTGAGATTACGTACCAAACTGTGTTTGTTGTTACAGGTATTTATAGCAGCGTTTTAAAGCTTTCTCGCTCTCAAGACAAATAGAAAACTTGTGGGAAATCAGGGTTATTTGCTTTTCTCTATTTTGTAGGATTTCACAGGTTTTTCAATAAACTTCTTATCAACAATATGCTGCTGGAGACAAGTTGCACACCAAAAACATTAATTCCCTGTAGTTAAAAATAACAATATGGGCCCTGCGCGAGTAAGTGATGTTAAATCTACAGTTAATTTTCGGTAATGCCTTGATCTATATTTGGTTTAGGATTTGTAATACTTTGTGTAATAAAGAAAATTAAATCTGTAGAGGACTAAACACATATGAACATCAGAACTGAATTTTTACACAACTCTTTAGTTGAAAGAACCTGAAGACAAACAAGAAATTTCATATGCACTTGTGTTCTGTGTAATGTTTTTGTGGTTTTTGATGTGCGTATGTACGAATGTAAATTTTTCTGATCCGCAGCTTCTCGAAATATTCGAAAATTTTGACAGAGTTTCGGGGTTTTAGCGGGTAATTAATGTAGTTTGACTAAGTCCAGTTCTGGCGAATACAGATACAGATAAATATCTTGCTTAGTGTGCAGCGTCCCACCGGAAGCCCAGTCGATAAATTGAAGTAAAAATCTCCACATCTCTGTATTTGAATAGAGGTTGACCAACTAGATGACACTTGCTTTATTATATATTGCTCATCATGTTTCAGACGTTAATACGTCCATCTTCAGGAGCTAGCGAGTACTTGTTGTGTTGTGTTGTGTTGTGTAGCCTACACAACACAACACAACAAGTACTCGCTAGCTCCTGAAGATGGACGTATTAACGTCTGAAACATGTTGAGCAGTATATAATAAAGCAAGTGTCATCTAGTTGGTCAACCTCTATTCAAATATCAAGATGATGCACGGTCCAGTACGCATAAGCTCCACATCTCTAAATGAAAATGTGTGACAATAGCGTTAAATTATTAGTATTTTTAAAGAAAGTGTTGCCCTCTGTAGCAACATCCGATGTGCTGTTTCTCCTTCAACCTTAACACAAGTCGAAACTTCGTAGCACTGGTAACATGTAGGCCTAACAGTTGAATTACCGGCTGTATCAATTTAGACATCTGGTCTCCAAACGGACGGATTTTTTCTTTCTGAGCAGTAGATTTGATAGCACAGACAGATTATATAAGGCGATGTATTTCCTGTGCTTATTGTAACACAGTGCTGTGAATGTATGTGGAGGAAATGATGACACAGAGCTGTAGTTTCTTAACTTCAGCAAGCTATTAGCTTCACGCCCCAACACTTCTCCCCTCGGGAAGGGGCAATCAGTTCTTGTTGAAAAGGATGGGTCTAAGAGCAGACTACCTTTTGAATGAGGATTGCAATTTACGTGTCGTCGAAAACCTTAGTCTATTCACCGTAGAATATGAGCTAACCCGGCTGCCGTAAGAGTTGGTTCTAAATTTTGTTTGATTTATTGGACAGTAAGAAGTCATTTTGTTTTTGTAAGTCTGCTATGCTCTCTGTTTCTAAATGAACTGTGGAAAATGTCTGCAAATGTTTGTACTAGTAGTAGTGAGTGTCAACATGTTTGTTTATGGTACAAAACTTACGCCTTATTGTTGCGTTAAAATGCATGATACGTCATAATTTTCGAAATCAAACGTTAGGTCAGTTTGTTAAACATAACTTAATATGTTCGAAACTGCTTATTGGAATAAAATGTAAGATAATCCTAACTGACTTATCCGGTAAGGTCTCGGAGTTAAAATATTTTTAACGCAATTTATTTGAGAACAAAAACGAAAAGAAAACGAGAAGACGTTGCTAGATGTAAAATACATTCTAAATATATAATGTAACGTTAAGTACAATGTGAGAAATGGCAGCATTGAAATAGGGACAATACTGAGCCTGAACAGAAAGGACAAATCCTGTATGAAATATGGAAGGGAGCGAGACGGGGGAGAGAAGAAGACTGAAAAGAGAGCAGGGGTGAGAATAGAAATGAGGAAGAGAAAGGAAATTACCGGAGGAATGAGAGGTCAGGAAGAGCTAGGAGGTGAAGCACAGTCAAACGGGGAAGGAATAATGAATACAGAGAAGCTTAACCGGAGGCAAAGAGAAAGATGATAAGAAAATATGCCACATAAAAGGGCTCCGTATAACAAACATCTGACTTCTTGAAGCACTTTATTGTCGCATGCTTATTATAACTTGTGTACGTAATGTCGATTTCATTGATTCCTCAACGCGTCTGGATGTTCTTGAATTTTTTATCTGAAACCTTTACTAAATTCTACTAACTACGTGTATGTCTATTAACGATTTCCGTAAGAAATATGACTTATGTCCTTATAGTGTTTTATTATGCCAAAAACTACATATAGGTTTTCCACTGTCACCACTTCGTTGTACAATTTACAAAGAGTAAAGTATCAAAGAGTAAGTGGTAATTCTTTGAATGTTTTCCACACCGAATTTTATGGTTCCAAATTATGTTGCTCCGCTAATACTCTCACCCACGATATATATATATATATATATATATATATGTACACACACACACACACACACACACACATACACATTCGCTACAAAAGTGAAATTTTCGAAAGAAGCAGCTTGTAATGGCGTTACTGTAATTTAGAGTTTGAGGACGCCTTGTCTGTTTATTCTAAAGATCTTTGGTAAATCTTTGAAACACTTGGACGTGTTGCTGCGAGACTTTCTTAACTAAGTTTGAAGGAACTGGGGTAAAAAAAATTTGCTATCACCTGAAGTCCTATATTATTTAAAGTGGCTTAAACTATGTCATTCTGATAGCTTATTGTAATAAAAATTTGTTTATTCTCTGTCGTGGTCGGAGAACAGCAGCACAGCGAATAAAATAATTTCCTAATCTGCATTTATTTCCGAACACAATTTCAGCTCACAGCTGAGCTGACCAAAGTTGCTGTGTTTGTATGTGTGGTGTGTGTGGGTGTGGTGTGTGTGTGTGTGTGTGTGTGACTTTGTAATTCCAGAGTCCAGGGGACTGGAATTACTTGAACACTCAAACAACAGGTTACATCTGGCAAAGTACTTGGCCATTTGTGCGGAAGACTTGTGGGCAATTAAAATGAGCAGCAAGCTGATGTAGGAATAGAATGAATCGGTAGTCATAGTTTTAATTTGAGTGATCTTATCTTCTGGTACACAACAGGGAACGAGCGCTGTTCAAGCAAAACTTTGAATGACATCAAGCTGGACGGTAGCGTCTGAAAACAAGGAAATTGTGATCTCTTTGCTTGGATAAAATTACAGCGCTCTAACAACACTGGCATCAATATTTAAACTGTGTCTACAGCAAAGGTAGTTCGGTGCGTCGTGTAGATAAAGCCAGGAACATGCACTGCCCTTTAACATTTTCAGGCAAGTAGACGCATTTTTTGTGTGAAATTAACATGTGATGTTGCTCGGTCACCAACTCTTTTATTTTTTGGTGATAAGGTATAAGTTAGGGAGACAGCACAACCTCCCCTTTATGTCTCAAAACCTCGAAAAACTCATATTTCTTACTCTATTTGCTTATGAGTCTTTTGACTGTTTTCCGTTCTTTAGAATGCAGTTCGCTGCCACTCTACACTGTGTAGAATCACCAGTGAAGCCCGCATCGAAATCCGTTAAGCTACCAAAAAAATAAATAAATACATACATACATAAAAGATCACACCAGTTCCTCCGAAATTGATCCTCAATAAAAAAAGCTCATAAACTGAAAAGATTCATTTCCATTACTTACCATTTTATAGATAAGTTGCTAAAGATGTCAAAACGTTCTCCCAAACACACAGATTTCGCTGAATACAATACAGAACTGTACCAAAGATGAACAGCATTCCAAAATACCAAATGTTATGTTTAAATGCATTCATATGTTTTAGCCTGTGTATAAATAACAGTTACTTTTATCGATATGTATGTAAAATGCACAAATATTAAGCACAAATCTCATTACAAATGTGAATGTACACAAATAAGTGTTTATGGCTTATTAAAGAGCAAGTTTTTCAATTGGAAACTTGATGGGTCGCTGACATCAGGAACGGCATATGTGAAACAGTTTGGTAACCGAAGATAGCCGACAAGAGGTGCCAGAAAAAAACAATCACTATGAGAGAGAAAGCAGATCGTATCTATGAAAATTAGTCTTAACTGAAAAAAATTGTTGCTTATTTATGCGCATAGTATAACCCAAGACGTCGGAACCATTTGCTGTTTTAACGAAGGTTTACTGTGCTGTTTGTTGAGCAAATGTCTTTATTTGTCATAGCGTTTATATTACGCTTTTAGAGGTTTAAATCATTGATGCTGACCCCAGTGACCGCGCGGTCTAAAGCATGGGTCTGCAACTCCTCGCTTGTTGGGACTGTGGGTTCGAATCCTGCCCGGAGGAAAGGTTGTCTGTCTCTTGTGGGTGTTGTGTATTGTCAGTTAGAGGCCTCTAGTTCGGGCCGATCACTCTTCCAGAAGAGTACTGCCGAGTGTGTAACTAAGTGTGATCGCGAGTCCTCGATAATGAGGGGGTCTTGGCCGACTGGGGCTTTTGTGCCATGGTGAAAACATATCATTGGTAATAACTTCGTGTATTCATATTGACGGTTCTTCTACGAAGCTATTTATCTTCGTCGTGCCGCAGAGTGATCGTTGTATGCGTCAAACCTTTTTTAGGCAACATAACGTTATGAACTTTGTTTATATATGTACAACAAAACCCGTTACGGTAGCTAACGAATTAGACCAAAGAGGAAGAAACAGAAAAACCTGGCGAAAGGTTCCCACTTTCCGATTTAATATGGACTCTTACAAAAGTAGCAGACACTTCCAATGTAATACTGGGTTTTGTACCCGAGAAATTCTTGTCTGTTTTTTGCGAGCTGAAGTCGGAGAAACAGGTGAAGATTTAAACATAATATTCGACCATGACCGACTGTAATTCTCCCGATTTACGATAGCTCTACATTTACGAATTTATATAGATATGCCTTAGACAAAAAATACAATAATTTGTCATGACGTTGTCTCAAAGGAAGAAATGTGGAGGCGTGAACAGGAGAAAACAATGTCAGTGGAAACCAAACTGCTGATATGGATGTGGATCTGCCCCTTACACTGAGGAGGAATTTCTCTGCCTCAGAGAAACAAGCTTTGAGTTGAAATACCCAAGGACAATGTAGAAGAGAAAGACTGATAAAGGGCTCGAGGAGAACAATAGAGGAGGAAACTGAAACGGTAGGAACAGCGTGAAGGGAGGTCAAGGAAATAGCTGGAACTGGGTCTGGTCGATTTGCTGCGTGGAAGCCAGACGTTCCGAAGTGTAATAACAGGAAATTGACTTGGCTGACGATTACGAAATATCGATTATAATCGATTGTCAGTCTGTTGCTAAGAAACGAAGAAATCGTATAATGTGCGTAGCGCAAAACGCTGGAAGGCAATTTAAACTGTTGATATTTTTAGTGCGTTTTGGAAATATTTACGAATTTCAAACCCAGAGACACTAATAGAGCGAAAGAGTGTTACTTCCTAAAGACACTAGTCAAGTTCACGGAAATTCATAACTCGCGACCTGTACTCAAGCGGGTGCATAAACGAAGTCAGTACTCGCATTTTTTTGGGCTGTCTTCAATGAAGTAAACTAAAATTTAGCCGAGTTCAAATGAAACGACTAAAGAATACTGAAGAGGTGTTACACTTAAGATTGGTAGGGCCTGTATGAACAATTGTATGTTGACAAAGAAGAATGATAATCTGTTAACCCTACGTAGAAACGTTCATTAGAGGTACGTACATGATTAATACAAGATAAAGATCATACAGAAGTGTTTGAAATTTCCTCTTTAATACAAACTGTACTGTAATGTTTAAGTTCGTCATTTACTAGACCAAATATTTGTTTAAAATTTTTAATTTCTTGTGTCCTGTGCATCTGTAATGAATAATGTTAAAATACAAAACGAACGTGGTGACGTCATAGCAGAGACATGACTATTGATGACTATGAGCTAAGGCAGTTATTTTACTTTCTTAAATTCGGATGTAAACTGTTGTTTACCGCCATAGTTCTCTGTTGTTGAAATGGTTCTGGCTACTAAATCCATGTGCTTATGCACCACATCATAACTTTCTAGCAACGTAACCTTATATACAGCTTTCTTCAACTCAATGGGTCAAACTACACACGGATATTTTACGTCTTCGTGTAGCTCTTGTTGTCACTAATATCATTTGAAACATGCGACAACATAATATTGTGGTAGCCTGGGCCAGTGGCAGTGCAGTTTAAGGTTTAGGTTAGGTTAGGTCTGCGGCCGCTTAATTGCTGGGATTGCGGGGTCTAATCTTGCTGACAGCATAAATGTTCAACTCTAATGTTTGTTGTGTGTTGTGTTGGTACCGGCTCCTACGAGGAGCTCATCACTCGTACAGAGGAGTCCTGCCGGGTATTGTGTGTGTGTCTGTGTGTATCTAATTTTATGTGATCTAGACACCTCAACAATGAGCCAGCCTAGGCCCTAGTAGGGATCTTGCCCCAAATAAAAGATTTGTTGTGGTGTGAAAATATTTTTTAATCACTCATTCTCTCATCATACTTATTCTTATGCTCGTATTACCTGTATATAATAACGTATATTCGGCAGTCAATGAGCAAAGTAAATTTAACTGATAATTAACCAAAAGTGGTATAAAATATTTAGCTCTGAACTATCCATAAATTCCACTAACATCAAAACCAGACCGAAAGAACAGAAGGAAGGAAAATGGGGATAAAATGTCAACTGTGTAATTTAATCTGTAGATTCGACACACCTGCTTATGGCTATAGAGTTGTAATATTAATTATGTGTGTTCAATTGTATTAAGGTAACTAACATTTCAGAATGATATTGTTTCTACATCCTGAGACGTGTCTTAAGTTTTTAATTGTGTGGATAATGACAGTAATTCTCAGGGTAGTCCGTGTAGGATTTTTGGTGCACAAAGTGACACTGAGACAGATTCTTTTGCCCGATTACATCTTGTATCCCTGGCAACATCCTTCCCCATTTTACGTAATCATTCTGTAACGTAATATCGACGCTGTATAGTCTTCACAGTCGTCTTTATTTAAACAATACATTTCAAATGACGGCAAGCATGTGGCTTTGTTAATTAGTGGGCTTGGGTTGCTCGGTTTTGCTTTTGAGGCCGGAACGGTACTGCGAATTCTGATTCAGTAGACAGCGAACTTCATACTCTCTTATTTAAAAACAGTTCTACCTCAGTTGGTTCGTATATGAACGTAAAACAACCCTGATTTTTCCTTCACTTGAACAAAACCAATATGTGATTGGTGTCTCCAAATATTGAGTCTCTTTATTTAAGTAACGCACCAACAAAAGCACATATATAGCCTTTAATAATATAAAATTTACATTAAAACACTTAAAACTTTCCTACATGTTTCGATCATACGATCATCCTCAGGGAACACACTTTGTTCCTTGCTAAAGTTACAGTTTAAAACACTCAGTGATTTACTTCGTTATATTAATTTGGTGTTGTGGCAGCATGTCTGTAAGTTAAAATTAGTTATGTGTGAGTCGACTCACACACAACACACGACATGCTGCAACAGCACCAAATTAATTATAACGAAGTAAATCACTGAGTATTTTAAACTGTAACTTTAGCAAGGAACAAAGTATGCTCCCTGATGATGATCGTATGATCGAAACATGTAGGAACGTTTTAAGTGTTTTAATGTACATTTTAGCCCATTAAAGACTATACATGTGCATTTGTTGGTGTCTTCTTCTTCTTCTTCCTCAGCTCTATAACTCTGTGTAAGTTTTGGCTTGCTCAATTATTCCTCTCCATGGTTTCCTTTCCTGTGCCTTCTGTTTCCAATTACTTACTCCCATCTTCCTCAAATCGTCTCTCACGTCATCATCCCATCTTAATCTTGGCCTTCCTTTCGGTGCAACGATAAAGATATAATCATACGGTTCGTCATCCCCGTTGTGTTCAATAAACTAACTAGCGTGGAGTGTATGTACTTGCCTAACACAACTTTATTTGATGGTAGAGGTATACATAGTATTTACTACATAAGGTACAACTACATATTTCGGCATTTGACAATGGCCATCTTCAGGTTGTACATGAAATACTTAGTAAGCAGTTATACGGGGTTTATTATGGGCGGTATACAGTGGTACAGTACAGGAGGAGTTTAAAATTTAAGTCCTCTTCCTTTGTTCCGTAAGGCAGTTGCTTTCAACTTATTTTTTCAGCCACAATTTTAACTTGTCTATGTGTTACCCCTGTGTCCGTCTTTAACTCTTTTTCGCACTTAACGACAAGCAAACAGCGGAATGCTTTATAAAATTGGAATCAAGAAGAAGGGTGCACGAATTCCGGGCGCCAGTTTGCCCGGATTTTTAAATTTTCTACGGTGAGGCTTAATGTGTGAGGGTGGTTAGCACTTCGTGTCTCTCGCCTGGCGATTAGAATTTTGAGGTGACCCCCTAAATTTTCGATAAAATCGGTGGACACCCTTATGTAAGAAGGTTAATTCAAAGAATGTGAGGAGACTTTGTAGCTGTAATATTTCAGTCTTCCACAGCGGTTTTGTTGAGGATTCAGGTCTTCTTGGATGTGATACTGTTTCGCTCCATTGGTGTTCCCGATATTTCTAAGTACTTACAAATACCACCTACTACGTCTCAGGAAACGCAGCTCTTCCAACTTCAGTTACCCACTGTAAGGCAAATACTTCAAGCATTCCTCGGAAAGCCTAAGAAGTACGAGAACAATGTTATTCAGGACAACGGGCCTTAATTACTGCATCCAGACCGACATTCTTTATAAACTGCCACGTTCGACATATGCGGGTTTGTATTATGTATGGTTACAGTTACAGCAGCTATAAAATTTGTGTAAAATATTGGTTGATATGTAAAAATGAACAAATATAGGGCAGTACTATTCGCTAGTGTGAAACTCGTAACTTTAAATACTTCATGCCAAACGTTTGACGCCTAATGTAGTTACTCTGTTGGGTTCAACAAGGTTCAGTTTACAATAACTGTGTCAGAAAATTTTCATGCGATGATTTTGTAAAGACACAAAAAAAAATCTACAACAGCTGCAGGAGTCTTCTATTATACTGTCTTTTCATTTTTACCCTCAATTTTTATTTTGTTTAAATTGTTTATAATCTTTAATTGCAGCAGGATATACCGCTAGGAAAATATTGAAAATAGTTACTATACAATGCCTATTTTGTGATATGTAATGACTGCCCCACTAAAATTCTGCCAGTATTTTATGCAGCTGAATAGAAAAGTTCTTCTTGGCCACGAAGCAGCGCTCCACCTCTACACACTGCTGCGAAAAATTTTAAAAGTCATTGAGCAGGGAGGACCTTCATGATTGTACTTCTTACCGAGCGTTATTAGAGTGTTCAAATAGGGGAGAAGGAGAATGGTGGCGAATGTGCCATGAATGGGAAAAAATAAGAATAGGAATTTGGTAGGACAATATTAAGGAGATAGGCCACATGGAATATCCAGACGTGAATGGAATAGTAACATCACCATGTGGCTTAAACAGAGTAGGATGGGAGGGCACAGATTGATTTATCCGGTTCAGGGTAGGGATATTCACAGGACATTTAGGTACACAGAAATAAACCTTAGGCTTCCATAAAATGAGGGTAATTATTCAAGAATAACTGTTACACTAAGTTACCTATTTACATATTCAAAAGGCAAAACATCACATCTTCTGATTTTATATTCCTTCAATTTTAGTTCCTCAAACTATAACGTAACACTGGCTCCTTGCCGATGCAAAGAACATTGCCTTTCTCCAGCGGTTCCAAAAATACGAGATTCCAAAATGCGATCGATTCCATCCTATTCTAAACTCCGTGGCGATACTGGCATAGATTGATGGAAACAAGACGACCATGTACCTAGTACCACCTGTTGGTGGAAGTTCGAACTACCAGCACAAGTTGTTTAAATAACTGCGTGACATCTAACGGTCAAACATCTTATTGATTAGAGCGCCTAGTTTAAAATGCAACACATGGCTTATTACTAAATTAACAAAACCGGACATGCACGTATAATGCAACAGTGAGGTGCACTAAAGTAGCCATTGTTGCCGTGGAAAAGCCAGAAGTATTGGATAGATACATTTGTTACTGCAATTGGGTTGACACCCGGTGGCAGTGGTACAGCACACATTTACATAAAAACAATACACAGAAAAACGCAATTAATTTGGGAAGAGTGTGGGCCGTGTCCCGTATTTGCGAGTTATATTAAATGTTGAGACTGAGTGTCACTATTCTTTCCTTGGTTTTCCGGCATGCAAAGCGCATCATTTACGAGCAGCATTATTTTGCCACGTGTGCCCCATCTGACTCTTACAATATTTTTTTCCACACTATCCTATAAGCAGCAAGATTTGGGGGAAAAATTGCTAAACATAAAATGTGTGTTTTGATTTTCTACACACGTCTGTCTGGAACATTTCTCATTGCAAGAAGAATTAAGCGAGATATCATACATGTACATACGTCTTCATGTAACGTACCTGTTAACATTGTCAGATATTAATACAACTTAAACTTTGTCTACAGATTTTGAGAAGTCTTAAAATATCATATTCCATGAAAATACGTCCAGTGGGAGACCGAGTAGTTTGATGCGGTCAGAAAGACAGACGAACTGACGGACAGGTATAAAGAAGTTGCCAGCCAATTTTAGAAACATTGTAAGCGCGAATAAAATTCCATACCCACAGTTTTTTTTAATCCAATGCTTAACATAAAATCCCACAAATTAAATAACTGACAGCTGCTGATGCATGTTTGGAAACCGGTCATTCCCCTTTTGCTTACGTGAATTTTCTAATTTCCTACATAGTAAAAATAAGGTTTTCCTAAAAGCTGTTTTGAAGTCTTTGCTAGATTCTGAAATAAAACTTATCACTAAAGGAGAACAAATAATTTGATGAAAATAAGTCGATATTCCCTCAGAAATATTAATTACCCTGTTCCCTTGGGAAAAGAAGTTCGCTATTCTAGTAATTGTAGGGAAATTAGTAGAAAACTATCACGGTGTATCTATAGGCCACATATAAACTTCGATTTCCATTGGCAAACCATTTGGTTCCATCCCAGACAGAAATTCTCAGAACTAATACGTGAGTACAGAGAGTTCTATTGAGCAACAGACATTAACCCAATTACAAAACAATTATGCATGTCCATATTGGAGGACCAGAATCCACACGTGTGTCAACATGACTGCATGTCAGCATTGCTGGAATGTAGGGCGGTACAGGTTCCTGGCATTACAATGTCATTTGCGTGACTGATAAACAATGTTCGTGAAACAATAACAATTATTAAACACATAGCTATGGATTGGTGGATTTGTGTTTGTATTTCCTAATGGCTTCTTCCACGTATCCCTGCATAACAATGGGGTAGGTTCCTGTACTTAAAATATGTACATGTCTAACTAACAAAGAACAGCCGAATGCCAAAACTCGTGGTAAAATTTCGAAACCAGTTACATCCCATTCTTACATTCACCATCCCAGTACTGGCAGTACACAGTGAACATCCAACCATGACCGACACACCCACAGTCAGATAGCAGAATCCACGGCAAAATACGCCACTGACAACGCACTTCACCGCCCACTGCCAGTTCTTAAACACGACCGCATCAAGCAACCTCACTTCCTGGAAATTCCACACGCCAACGCCAAAAAGGACATCGCACCAGCACTGATCTCTTCACTCGGTCACACAAGAAGCCGCCTCCTATCACACCCCACTCAACATCTGGGACAGCGCACCCACACCGTTGATCGGTATAAAAAGCACCACAGAGCACCGCGTTCAACCCACGGACATCTGGATGACATCGAACATCTACCTCACAACGACGTCACATCACCCAAACAGTGAGTTCGAGCTCCCTACAAACGAGGGCACACACCATCCACATACGATAAAAGGCCTCTGATACATCGTGAGG
>Ga0123352_10009137_pt1 | contig 15478 bp, 13 predicted proteins | sample TergutLab28metaG_FD_89700 | JGI IMG/M metagenome (GOLD analysis project Ga0123352, IMG submission 89700) | Labiotermes labralis P1 segment gut microbial communities from Petit-Saut dam, French Guiana - Lab288 P1 | ecosystem: Host-associated > Arthropoda: Insects > Digestive system > Gut ... | reverse complement strand
GCACGTCTTTGTAGTGAGCCGGAGAGCCGTCTTGTTGAAAGATGTAATCATTACTGTCTTCATTCAACTGTGGCATCAGCCAGTTTTCTAACATGTTTCACGGACTTATGAATAACCCTGTATATGTTTCGACTTATTTGTTATCAGGCTGACATATTGAAATATAAAAATGTAAAATTGTATAAGTACAAAAGTCATGCTTCAGTTTACCTGAATGAGATTTCGAGTCCTTACAATATTCTTTACAATACTGACGTAATTTTGTTCTTTGTTGCAGCCTTAAAAATCTTTTTGTCTGTATTGGCATGCATAAGTTTATCTTTTTAAAACTTTAAATCATTTAAGCTGGGTAAAATTGACTCTTTTCAAAATAAAAGTTTTGTGTCGTCCCTCATTTGATTTCTAGTGTTACTTTACGATGATTAAAAAACTGTCAATAAAGAGTAGGCCATCCTAAAGAAGAAACCCATCTGATATGATACTAACATAATATTCTACTAAAGAATATAGGCAAATAGAATATGAAATTATGTTTACCACTAAAATAAACACCATTTTCGCAATTGGATATTCCTATTTAACCAACACGTTAACATAAAGCAGACAGGCAATGTAGGTACAACGTGACATTGAGGCACGTACGTGCAGCCATTGTCGCAGGGGAAAAACAATAAGTATTACACTGTCAGTGTGTGTTTGTAGCCTTAAGTACTTAGCGTGAAAACGTATGCGCTATATTGTCATCTGTGGCCTCTCCGGCTCTACTGTATTTTTCTACATCATCTTATAAACGGCACGATTTTCGAAAAAAAATTGATTGAACATAAAACGTGTGTTTTGATTTTCTATATAAATTTAGTATTAAATATTTCTCATTTTAAGCAGAATTGAGCGAGATATGATCAAATATGTATAATTATATTCATATAAGGTAACCACTATTCTTGTCAGATTTTAATAAAACTTGAATTTTCACGATGGATTTTCAAAAAATAATCAAATATTAAATTTAATGCAAATCTCTCCAGTGGGAGCCGAGTTGTTCCCGGCGGAAAGTTAGACGGGTAAAGGACAGACGGATACGAGGACAGATAGACCTGAAGACGCTATAAGTCGCTTTTCAGAATTTTGCGAACGCGCCCAAAAATCACGTAAGAGAAACACCTCACTTAAAAAACACCTCTCTAGTGACCTGTGTAAAATTCGTGCACCACTCATTCTGACTCCCAGATATTTAACACTTTAACTGTGCACATAACAAATCAATTGACTACAACATTCAAGCTTCCTTGAAAAGTTGAAAGCTACTTACTAGGTCAAGGTATTAGGGGTTCCTGATGTTTAGGATTCTGTTTACGACAGCCGGAACTCTGACACTATCCTGAGCTATTTGAACCTATTCCATACTTTGTTACATAATGATTTATATTAATATCATGCCATGTCTACGTATAATAAATATTGTAAGTTGTCCAAAGCGTGCTACATGTTTCGTCGATCTCATCTTGTTGTTAATCACATACAAAACACTCGATAAAGAGCAAAACGTATGACGTTCTTCGTTGTGTAGTTTTCTCATTCCTCCAGTTACATCTTCTCTCTTAGTCACAAGTACTCTTCTCAGCTGTTTCCAGACGTCCCCAATCAGTACTTCCCTTCGAATCAGTTCACCAAGTCACGGCTCCATGTCACACAACAAGGAAATTACAGATTTTTATATTTGGGTGTTTAGTTTTATACATAACTGACTAAATGGAGCAGAGTCTTTTTTGAGAAACTGTCACCAAGCTACTCGAAAAATCGCTTTGCTCCTATGAATTCGAAGATTTATTACTTTGTTCACTGGAGCGCGCCACTGATTCAAGGTTCTCAGGCAAGGAATGAAAACTACAGACTTTTAGAATGAACTGTAAGAAGCACTTTAATCTGCTTTGAACTGTCAATAATATAATTTTGATTTCCTAAAGCTATTTTTCTTTCTGTGGCGCTGGAGCCAAATCGGGCCTAGGCTGCCTTATTGTCGAGGTTTCTTGAGCGTGAGCGCGCGCGCACGCACACACGCACACACACACCGCGTAGAAATCCTCTGAACAAATGATCGGCTCGTAGCAGAAACTGCTACCTTCAAACACACAACCAACAAAAAAAAACGAACATCAGTGCTCTCAGCTGCATTCGAACCCCCGATCTCAGCAATCGCGAGACGCAGATCTTGCCGTAGACTGCACTGTCACCAGGATCGGTTTCTTACAATTGTTACCTTAACAAAATATCTGTCATAACGTCGACTAAACTGTAACAGTGTAATTAATAACCGACATTTTTGCGGTTCATTTACTTAGACTTTTCTTTTGTTTTCTGTGGTGCTGTGGTCCAACTTGGGCCAGGGCCTCCTAATTCATGAGGTTTCTAGACCACACTCAACGACGCACCACAGTCGGTAGGACTCCCCTGGAAAAGTGATCACGTCATCACAGAGGCCGCTACCTGACACCACCAACACTCAAACCAGACAAACGTCCATGTGCCGGCGGGACTCGAACCAGCAGTCTCACCAGGGTGCCGGACACAGACCTACGCCATAGACCGCGCGGCCAAGGGGACCAGTAATTTACGTGTATTAAGTATTTAAATGTAACAGAATTATAGGTAAATTGTTTGCTTATTAAAGTTTACTTTATTTAGATAATAATAAGAGGGCGAAGTTTTAGTAAAAGTAAAGTTCACCCTAGAACAGGCCACGAAGGCCACGAAGGCGCTACATGAGATAGGTGTTCAACGACACGTCCCGACCGCTTTACCCACGGGAAAGACCCGGTACCCATTGTATAGGAGGCTGGGTGGGCCGCAGGGCCGGTCTGGCTGAGTGCGGAAGATCTAGCCTCCACCAGGATTCGATCCCCGGATCATCCAGCCTGTAGCGAGTCGCTATACTGACTGAGCTGTCTAGTATACAGGTAAATTCTAAGTTGCCTGCAATAAGTACATAGTTTAAAATGTAATGACTGCCGGTGAATATAAATGAGATTGATAGAATTCTGCTTTTGATGACAACGTGACATTTGAACACACTAATCTTAGTCATGGTTTAAGTTACCATGTTGCTGAATGCTACTGCACCAAGGATAGAGGTTCATCTGTGTCAGAAGAGATAAGAGGTTATTCAGGGACAGTGAAATGGAAGGAATGGGAGAAACTATTCTCCTGGACGGAATTTAGGGTAATGCGTAAAACATCAGCTAGGATAACCTCTGCCTTCGTCGCTTGAATATTAAGAGAACAATTCGCCCGCAGGACACGAAGTTATGAGGAGCTGTGTGTGTTTTGCTTTGTATGCAAATATTTTTACGCAAACTTCCCCCCCCCCCCTCGTCTGAAGAAATGTGTTTTTGAACTTCTTGTCTATCTACGTTTTAAGAAAATAGACTCCAGACCTCGTTATCGATGATCCATCGTTTCGAAGCTTATAAAATGAAATTATATATGAGATTGGAAATAGAAAATTACTACCCTGCCTTTTCCATCTCTAGTTCCTTTGCTCATGACCTACAGCCCGTTTTTTATTCTAAGACCCCTAATGAACAACTCGCACCATTATATCAACTACTTTGTAATTTTCCCTTTCCCGAATTTCGACCCTAAGTTTAATACAAATTTGACGTGTTACACCTGCCACCTGCAATTGGACAGTTGTAATTACTTGGGGTGCAAGCTCCGACTTCAGATGATGTGAGTCCTTTGTTACGTAGCCTATATGTATGTGGATTTATGTCTGCGTGCTTCATCAGGGGTAACCAAGCGGAAAGATAGGTTTGTGTGCGACGCGGATTCGCAGCCGTCCTCTAAAATGACACGTGAATTTGCAAGAGAGTCGTGAGGTGAATAGCGGAAAGGATTTGTTACGTGTCATTCGATTGCCAGTGCGTAATATTATTCGTTTCCCTCCTAACAGACCCATTTACATGTTTTAACCCTTTAAACCACAGTAGTTACTCTATGAACCACGTACCTTAATGTCGAAAACTTATCTGTTCTGGCCTGATGAGGGCCTTTCGAGGCCGAAACTAGTAGCAAATAATAGAATAAAAATAAAATAATCACATCGTTGTGTCAGACGGAGTACATATTTTATTTTACTGTATTAATGTACTTTAAACACAACAGGATATCCTCTACCAAGATTAGACTGGACAACAAAATTTAACTTTTTTTCGGCCCACGAACTTCAATAGGTGAACTTAGCAGTACTTGTTATGCTGAATTCAGATATGTATACAGAATTTTTCTATCAGGCAGAGTTTTAAAGATACAGAGGGCTCTATTCTTGCAAAAGTGTACTTTACGTAATAATGAAACAGACAGAAACTTACCTCTAAAATGTAAAGGCGTATAACTTCGCCGGTAATTTGCTTCAGTGTCCAGCAGTAGTCTGCCAATATACCTGAGGTCCATTTGACTTGGTACCGATTTTCCATAGCCAAAATGTCTTGGTGAAATCTTTCACCATGTTCGTCACTGACTTCGCGAGATTTTCTGGAAAAAAAACCAAGTGGGACTCCAAAAAGTGGATTTTCAGACTCATATTGCATCCCAGAATTGGCATCGATTGGCAAGAAAGAAGACTAATTAGCAAATTGTACATGGAGCAGAAGGTTAAAGTACGACTGGACCGAGGAGAGACAAGAAGTGTGCAGATTGGAAGAGGAGTTCGACAAGGATGCTGCTTGTCACCAATTCTGTTCAACTTGTACAGGGAGTGTCTTACACGGAAGCTCTGGATGGGCTTGGAGACTTCAAAGTCGGAGGGCAAATTATTCAAACTGTGAAATATGCAGATGACCTTGTGTTAATGGCTAAGGAAGAAACGGCGCTTCAGGGTATGATTGATAAATTAATTGAAACAGGTAGATACTATAGCATGGAAATGAATGTGGAAAAAACAAAAGTAATGAGAATTTCAAGACAATCATCCCCAGTAACAATTAAGATAGACCAAAACAACTGGAGAATGTGAACTGTTTTAAATATCTGGGTAGCATGTTAACAGAAGATGGAAGATGTACGTGTGAAATTAAATCCAGAATTGCCATGGCAAAAGCTGCATTTAGCAAGAAGAAGAATATTTTTACCAGCAAATTGGACTTAAATTTGAGAAAGAAACTAATGAAATGCTACGTTTGGAGCATAGTTCTGTATGGTGCTGAAACTTGGACACTCCGGGCAACAGATCAGAAACACCTGGAAAGTTTTGAAACGTGGTGCTGGAGAAGGATGGAAAAGATCAGCTGGACCGATCATGTGAGAAGTGAAGAAGTGTTACTTAGAGTCAATGAGCAGAGGAATATCCTACATGAAATAAGAAAACGGAAGGTTAACTGGATTGGTCACATCTTACGTAGAAACTGCCTTCTAAAACAGGTTATTGAAGGAAAGATAAAGGGACAGATAGAAGTGACAGGAAGACGAGGAAAAAAGCGTAAGAAGTTACTGTATGACCTTAAGGACAGTAGAGGATACTGTGAATTGAAGGAGGAAGCTCTAGATCCCACTGTGTGGAGGAATCGTTTTGGAAGAGGCTTTGGACCTGTCGTTTGACAGATTACTGATGATGATGATGATGATTGCATCCCATAGCTTTGTACGAAGTCAACAGGTCCTGCAAAATATCCTGATAATTTGCTGCTTTGTGATTTCCTAAGTAGCCCTTGCAAATCCTCTTAAAAGACAACCATGCATTTCTTTCAGTCTCATTCAGGTCTTCATCGAAATGTTTGTCTTGCATCAATTTCCTGATCTGGGGTCCTATAAATATACCTTCCTTTCTTTATTTTTGCGTCACTCACATTTGGGAATTTAATCCTCAAATATTCGAATCCACGGCCGGTTTTATCCATACCTTTCACAAAGTTTTTCATGAGGCCCAGCTTTATGTGCAAAAGGGGCAGAAAAATGTTCTCCGGAAGAACAAGAGGAGGATTGACGACATTTTTCTCCCCTGGCGTCAATGATGTTCGTTTAGGCCACAGTTTATTTACATAGTGATTCTTCTTGTCCCGGCTGTCCCACTGACACAGGAAACAGCAGTATTTTGTGTACCTGAGTTGCATTCCCAGTAACAGTGCCACAACCTTAAGATCACCACATAACTTACACTTAAATTCGTCATATTTAATCTTTACCAAGAGTAGTTTCATGCCTTCATAACTTTCCTTCATGTTGGCTGCATGAGCCAAAGGAAAGGAGGGGAATTTATTAATTTATTTATTTCCATTGTGGAGTAGAACCACCTTCAAGCTCACTTTTGACGAATCAATGAACAAGCGCCACTGATCTGGGTTAAATTCATGACCAAGAACTTCCATAATGGAACAAACATCATTGCAAAACACTACACCATCTTCTTGGGAGAAGAAATCCTTGAATTCTTCATGGCGCCCACGGTTAAGCACACTTTAGCGTCATGGCGCAGAAGATTCCAGCCCTTTAACTTGGAGCGAAAGGTGTGGGTGATGGAGAAATTCTGGAAATATATTTGAATTCAGCGTCAAAAAATACATCAGAAACGACATTTTTCCTCATGGGCTAAAATCTTTGTTCACCAGTGTTATCTGTTCTTTTCTACACGTTCCGTGTTTATGTTTTGTGTGATCCTCAATAGACGTAACAATTTTTATCACATAAACCATCAACTGTCACCTACTGACCAACACTTATGCACCATTTTGTGTACACTAGAACGCGTTAAATATTGCTCCAACGCGTTTCGGTGTTCATCGACACCGTCTTCGGATGTGCCCTGTTTAACCGCAAGTTCTTTAAAAAATATCAAATGATTACAAGCACCTGTTGTCCACTTCACTGGTATATATATATATATATATATATATATATATATATATATATATATCACCTACACGTCAGTGACAGGCTGTTGTGATAATATTAAGGGCTGAGTTTTTGTGTGGAAAACTGCGATCTTATAACGAGCGGCCAGCAAGTGTTTGTGATCATTTGGTGTGTTTCAAAGAACTTACAGTTAAAGGGGGCTTCCTGAAGACGGTGTCAATGAAAATCTAAAAGCACTGGAGCTATATTTAATATGTGATCTAAGGTACATTGGATGGTGCATAAGTGGTGGTCAGTAAAAGTTATATGAACATGATGCGCGGTATATACTGTGTGAAGATGGCCTTAACTGATTTGTTTTTGCACTGTAGGCGGACTTGGTTTATTTGAAGTTAGTGGCTGCATTGTGAGATGTTATTTAGTTTAATTTTATCCTTCGAACTATGAACGATAATTTATTGCCTATACGTTTGATACTGAGTAATTCTTAAGTTTAAAGTTTAATGACAGATTCTTCTACATACTTTCATCATTGCTGACACAGTACACCCGAATAACGCCATGACGTTGGCTTGCTTAGTGACGTGGCAACCCACTCTACATCCGCGACGCAGTTTGTTCTACAGTTCCATTTATCTGTTCTACAGAGGCAGATCCCTGTGCGGATGCAACGCTATTTTCACGGTGGTTAAAACTGGACACAAGCGCGGATTGCGGGTGACTACGGACAAGCGGAACTTCGAATGTTTCGAGGGTCTGTCCGGTAGTGAATCTTCTCCAGCTGCAACACGTGCGATGTCAATGATCAAGACAGACGAAGCGTCTGCTGCGTGTTGTCAACAAACGAAAGATTTCCCTCATAAGATGTGTTACCATGTTAGCCTGTTTCATTCACGCCATCCCCATCTAGCGCTACAACTGAGAGAAGCTTCTCCACTGCAGGTCACGTGATTCATGACTGACGCACCTGTCTGAAACCGAGAGCAAGTGACAAAATCATTTTCATGAACAGCAGTTCCTCGGAGGAGACAAGTAAGGTGTATAGTAAATATTTGATTTTGCCATTGAATAAGCATTGCCGAGTGTGATGACACATTCTAACGACATGCATCTTTTACAGTGCTCGGGGTAGTGCTGACATTCTTAAATGACAGCCGATAACTTTTTAACCTGCAAGGACGATATAAATATAACTGTATTCTTTGGCCAGTATTTGGCAATACAATAATCGATATTATTTTCGTAGTTTCGGATGGGCATTATGGTAAACAAAATGTTACATGCTTTGCGTGATTTCAGGTTTCCGCTGCGGTATAAATGAGATCTGAACTCTTCTGGGATTTTATGCTTCGTAGAATGGTGGTTCGTTACCGATGTTTCTGGACAACATATCGGTCCCATCTTCAAGGTCCAAGCAGGGAGCCGATAGGTTGTCCCGAAACAGCGGTAAGAGACTTCTATTCTACGCTGCTAAAATCACAAAAGAGAGCAGATATCGTTTCTTAATATATGTCTATTATTTTTAATAAGTTCCTCCCATTTTATGAAACGTAGACACTTATAAAATTATGAATTACTTGGATTAAACTTACATTTGAATTATTACATGTTAATAGCACGGTATTTATTCTTATGATTATAATGGAATTTAAAATTACATCCGTGGATGCGAATAAGATTTTTCCGGTTGAGGGTACTGCGCTGTACATCCGCGTAGGGCTTTATTCATAGATGCTTCCATATTTTTAATCATTCACTCTCATTAATGCTTTGTAACGAAACGACAAAAGCCTGCTTAAGGGGTATTAATGATAACTGCATACATTTATTACAAGCAAATTTACGTTTCTGTATTTGATCATCTATGTTTATAAATGCTGATAAGAATGCGAGTCTTAGCAATCCATTGGTATGCTTTCACAACTACAGACGTCTGCCTTGTGGGTTATGTTAACGGCAGGAACGACTGGCACATCGCCTGATGAAGTATGTCAACTTGTACGCTTGAGAAGTTCGAACATCCAATTTCAAATTTCGGAATTCATTGTGTAGGCGAACACAGAATGAATGTGTCACAGAAAGCAGGCACGTATACGCCGAGCCTCTCAGCATCACAACAAATCAACTACCTTCTTTTTGGGATAAACTACAACTGACAACATTAAAGATACACAAATACCCGTCATCATTATAACGAACTCCGTTCAAGTACTATTGAATACCCACAGTCACCATCTGGTGTATTAATACACACAAGAATATAAAGGTTAAGATATATGAATCTAAAACACAAGTATGATATACGACAACAAATGAACCAGTGTGCCAGATTTGTGACTATGAAACTCAACAAATGTTAAATGTCAAATACATTATATTTTCAATCGCATAGATTTACTGCCAGCATAATAATTAATATATTATTGTCCATCCAGACCGAAGAGGATTTGTTACCAATACAAAATTTCTATAAAAATATTTTATAATATACTTTCAACATTTTCAATTTTATGTACATTTTAATGTAGGTAATATGGGATCCAATAATACACAAATATGGAGTGATTTTATCTTATGTTTCTATAAGCTGTCCTCAAGATGGTCAAGAATGACATAAACATGTAGCCACCATAAAAAATAAACTAATAACTAATATACTATTGTCGTGTTTAACGGCAAAATATCAACAATGCTTTTTTATCTTCAACCATCCAGTTTCAAATCTCGAAATTCATTGTGTATTCAAACAAAGAATGATTGTGGATGAAACTTGCAGCTGGTCCAAAATGTCTCGATTCTTTAGCAGCCAATTGCCAGGACAGTCAAATTCCACGATGAGAGTATTCTTAATTCTTCACCTTAACTCGTGACTTTAGACACGATTCACTGAACAGCAAAGATCTCCACCTAAATTTAGAAGGAAGAGTTGGAAATGAAGTTGGGACTTTCAAAACGCGACACTTTTAAAGTGGTCTGTGATGTCACAACTGTTTAAAAATATCTGACAGCATAACAAACAGAAATAAGAATATATGTTTCGTTTTGTTATAAACTTAAACTCAACTTACATAAAAATCTCCACATCCAGAATTTCACGCATTTAATTTTGCTGCTATCTCTAAATTTATATTCATATTTCCCTGCCTAATGGCCTAACCAGCTACTCTGGCTTTTGACCCAGTTATGTACACGGAGATAGCTACTGCACTTGCCCATTCATAATGTACAATTCAGAACTCAAACTGACATATCATATTATATAATATTTTACACTCCTCTACTCCATACATGGAGTACAGCAAAGTTACAAGATATTTCCTTGTTAATATAAAAGACTTATTAGCAAAATAATGTCCTACAATAAAAATAATTGTTCATATCTTAGGCCCATCTCACTATAATTCTTCACACCAGCGGCAGTTATGGGACATTAAACCGAAGATGGCATTGCACCTGATTGGTTATCAACGTCAGTTTTTCGTCCCATCACAGATAACCTTAATTTGCTCATATACATATCTGGTGGAAATTTTTTAAGGGGCACGCGCAGCTTACGGAGGATTATGCGGTAAAATGAAATTCGTGTGTTTGGAGAATATTTCCTTCGACGGAATACGCGCACCAGAACTGCTGTGCAATGATCTAACTCTGTCGCAGTCGTTTGCAGAATTAGTACTCTATTACTGGTCCTGTTGTTGGGTTTTGGCATTGCCTGCCACTGGAATATTTTACCGAAGTTTTCTTACAAATTTCCGCCTCCTTCTTCAGGACAGAAGTGACAAGGGAAAGCAAGTTTTTTTTTTAAATGTCCAGCTGGTCCTTCTGATAGACTTTGGAAGGGGGTGGTTGGAGAGGAGGGATTAGTGCTTGTTCCGTGCCAATATGAGCAATGGACACAATAAGCGGTCTTCTGAAACCTGAGTGACATTCTTTGAATATAGGATAGTTCGCAGCTTTGGGGTGCTGGGTAGCGCTAAACCTACACTTTGTTTGTCACAGCCCTTTAATTGCAGTCACAAACAGGGGATTTTTATTAGCTGGGATACTGCCAGCATCTCAAAAAGGACTGTGCTCAATATAGTTTGTTAACCTAGATTATTTGTTCCCTAACTCCTAGTGTAGACCTCTGTCACCAGTACCGTCCCTTTTTACTGACGGTTTGTCTCTTCCGGCCAAACAAACGTGACGTAAATAAATAACGTAAAAATTAAAATGTTTGTCGCGGAAATAGAGTAATTGAACAGCTCTGAAAAAGCCGTAATACCGCTGCAAATAATCAGCATGCCATTGGCCACACGCACGACTGTCTCTATACGTGTCCGATATCCCTTACCAGAGATCAAACCATCTGTGATCTCTAATCACAGAGAGGTCGAAAATTAAATCGCTGAAATATACATGAGCCGCGTTGCATAACAAATCATGCGTCACACAGACTACATGATTGGCAATTCTGATTCAGATGTTTTATTTATTGCAGCGGACCTCTCGACCTGTGTGTTCCCATCATCTGGACATTTGAAACAAAAGGATGATGCTTGTCGGGGAATTTACGAGGGTGGGGGAAATTTTTGAAGTTATTTCTGCTACATGCTTTATTTGTGTATATGTCGGAAAATCGATTGATGCAAGCATGATAAATGCTACCCTAAAAAGCTTATGAATGTGATTACATATTCTTAGTACTGTAGCTCGTAGGAAAGACAACGACTTTGTTTTTTCATAATTAAATAGTGCTCCAGGGAAAACTGTTTTAAGGACGAACAAATGTACTTACAACTTAATGCTATTACTGTCAACGCCAAGAAAACCCTGGGGAATGGAGGTATAGCTCCATTCATTCCTAACCATGGCACTGGGCGGAGGTGAGTGGTCAGCTTCACGCCAAGCTTACCTTAAGGCCTTGGAAAGCGCTTCCTTTAGCCAACGATTAGGTGGCTGAGTGGGCCTCAGACTCTGTCTGAGAATTCGGAAGGAAAGGAAAACTTCTTCTCCTTTGCCGCGAATCGAAGAGTGATTTCTCATTTGCTCAGCCCATAGCCTAATTCCTATTCCTACTGAGCTGTCCCTTTGAACGGCCGGCATCACGCTAAACGACGGTTTTTAAAATGTGCCGTTTTAATGACAGGAAGGGAGGGAATATGAATTTTGGAACCTCGAAAGTTTGGTGTTTATATTATTAATATTTAAAAATGTGCTCCTACCTCACAGAAAACACTCCATTACAAAACCTTATCACTTGTGCAGTTTAGGAAAATAGTTTTTCTTGAGAATTACACAAAAAGCACGAAATCATTCTCTGAAATAAAAGATGTACAGTTTTTTTAATATTAAAGCGAGAAAGCACGGTTTTTAAAGGGCCTATCGTACAATGCAGTGTTTAGGTAAACACATCATATTGACTAGTAGTCGATTCTCAGGTAATCCGCACGTTATTAAGGAATTAGCCGTGAGGCTGGAAGTAGGAATTGTCGCCGAAACTTTGGTATCTGCCTACACAACTACGCGATATCAGAGCTCAGAATACCGGAACATAAGTGCTTTGACAAAATAACAAAAATATGGGTCAGCTGGATAATTTATACCATTCCGAATGACTGTAAATACAGTAGAACATAACAATTGTTTATTCCATTGTTAAATCAACAAAATATTTCGGCCTGATAGGCCATCATGAGGTTGACCAACGATATAAGAGATATAAGAGTATGTACACAGTTATGTGGCAACTGCGAACTCAGATTCTTAAAATTTTATAACGTTATGTTGGCTACATGTAATGCACAAGAACAACCTCAAGGTTTCGTACGAATTCTTATATTGCTGTTCAAGCTGATGATGGCCTATCAGGCCGAAACATGTTGAATTAACACTGGAATAAACAATTGTTTTGGACTGGATTTACAGTGATTTTAATTGTCCATAGCACAACGGGGATGAATCATCTTAGGATAATGGCATTCCGCTTAAGGCAGTGCAAAGTAACACGGTATTTGCCACAAGATATTATAGTCTTTTCAAAATTCGAAACGTGTACGCGCCTAATGTAGGTTGTAAGCTCTGAAAAGAAGCCATGACCGCAAGACAAGTTAAAGAGCTTTGTAGGTGTTTGCGTCCTTGCTGACTTACGCAGCACACTGCAGGTGATAATTGGTGTGTCCTCAGACCGAACGGCAGGCAGTTCAAGCAGCGACAGCTCTGTATTGATGATGCAATCGCGATTTATTGAAAGACCTAACTCTTTTTTCATGGCGCAACACTCCCTAGTGGACAAGCACCTTCTCGTTACCAAGGCTTCACGTTCACACTCAGACACACCACAATCGGTGGGATTCCTCTGGACGAGTGATCAGCCCGACGCAGAGACCTCTACCCGACAACATGCAACACTCACAACAGATACATATCCCTGCCTTCTGCGTGATCCGAACCCATAATGCCAGAGAGCGGCTGCAGACCCACGCCTTAGACCGCGCGTTTACTGGGATCGGTAGATCTAAAGTTTAGTGATTCCTAATCAGATTATGCCGGGTTCAAATCTGGACAAAGTAATGTTCTGTCCCCATTGAAATTCTGTAGTTTATGTCAGACCTTCCGTGCAGTTTACAGGGCGGTACTATTAACACTTGAAATCTCAATGGTTTTTCAGGTCTGTACCACTTAATTTAACATAAACAAGAGAAGCAATGTACGTATAACGTAAAATTGAGGCGCGTTCGCGTAACAATTGTTGACACGAAAGAGCAATAAGTATTACATATTTTAGTGTGTGACTGTAGCTGTAATTATCTAGCTTGTAAAACGCATGCGCCGTATGTGCAATAATACCCTGCTTAACGTTCAGAATACGTTCCTAGAACGTGAAGCGCTAATCGAAAAACGATAAAGGGGGTCATTTTTACATTATATAAACGGGGATACTGTCATCTGCGACCTGTCCGACCCCACCATATTTTTCCACATTATCTCATAAATGACACGATTTTTGAAAAAAATTATTGAACATAAAATGTGTTTTTCGTTTTTCTCTACTACTTTTGTCTGAAATATTTCTTATACTGAGAAGAATAGGTATTCAAGTCAAGTATCCATTATTCATGCCATATATTATACAAATTTGAAATTTCCCGACATATTCGACAAATACTCGAATAAAAAGATTCATGAAAATTCGTCCAGTGGAAGCCGAGTTGCTCCATGCGGACGAATGGAAGGACAGACGTGACGAAGCTAGTAGTCACATCTCGTAATTTTGCGAAACACCTACAATATCTGACATTTTCCCCATATGTTACTTATTTCGTATGTTCCTCACATCGCAGCAGTATGTGTGTCCCATTCCTGGCCGAATGTTTTAATTAACGTCCGGTGTGTTCTCTGTGAGGTAGAATCTGGAGTGTTTTTTTAAAAGAACTACGTAGATTTATACATACTTCAAAGCGTGCCAAACTATTACAACCACTTGCTTCGACGACTTTGCTAATTCATAATCCTAAGTTCTGTGGACGCTATTTACACTATGCAGTTGTAAGCGAGTGTTACAATACCACAAAATAACAATTCAGGGTTTATATTGTAAAGTATTATCCACTCCTCAAAATGTGGTCACCACAGAACTTCTTTTGAATGGGGTAAAAGAAATTGATCCTTAAGGTAAGGATTTCTAAGGGCGAGTAAGCGTAAAGTACAGGCAGAGTTTTCCGTATGGATGCCCTGAATCCTTACAGGCGATCGAAGACATAGCTGCGTACATTCTTAACCGCGTCACTCTTTGGAGATGAGAGGTTGGCCTTTCGATGCGATCACTTCACTCCTGGGGAACTAAGTAGCCTCTACCAAAGTGTTCACGAGAATACTTCAAACTAACACAAACAAGAAGGAGAGAAAAGTTGATACTATACATTAAATAGCACATGGTTCGTCAAATATGAGAAAGTCACTTTAGCTCCCTCTGTTTGTCCGCTTCGTACATTTAAATCGACCTTCTTCCATTCTCGCGTTATTTTCCCATCATATTATCATTTCTCACTCCCTTTCTTCGTAGGTCTGGTTAATCTGAAAATAGTTCCCTCACACTCTTCTTCGTTTTCTTTATCCCTTCCTTATCTTAATCTTCTCCCTTCATTTTTTCTGTATTACATTGCATCCCTTCAATTTTTTCCGTCATATCGTTATTTCTTTCCATCTTTATTTCTCCCACTACTTCACCTTCAGCACTCTCACCCAGGTCATTCTTTCGCATATTATTTCTCATTTCATCTACTTCCCTTCTTTCTCTTTTATCACTTTTACACCCCTTATACTTCTTCATCCTACTGTCATTCTTATCCTTCCCACCCCCCTTCACAAGGTTGGATTTTTCCGTATTCTACCAACGACACTAGAACCAGGGTTCTGTTTTCCTCGGGCCAAAAGTTGTTTGGATTTTCGTCATATCCTGAAAATGGCGCCACGGTAGATCGTTGGGTTTTCCTCGACCTTGAATGAAATTGCCATTGATGTATACGTGAGATATTAATCGTAATCGGTGGTGAACAAAATAGCAATGGGGGGGGGGGGTGTTTATTCCGCGTACTTCGGCCCTTCCCTTTCATTACCCTTCCCCCGGTACTCTTTACCCATTCATTCACCT
>Ga0123352_10009136_pt1 | contig 15480 bp, 12 predicted proteins | sample TergutLab28metaG_FD_89700 | JGI IMG/M metagenome (GOLD analysis project Ga0123352, IMG submission 89700) | Labiotermes labralis P1 segment gut microbial communities from Petit-Saut dam, French Guiana - Lab288 P1 | ecosystem: Host-associated > Arthropoda: Insects > Digestive system > Gut ... | reverse complement strand
TCGATTTTCAAATATACGTATCCCCCCCCCCCCACCCCCCCTTTCACGCGGGTATAAATTCGTTGGGCGGGTTAGTTTAGCGGTGTGGCTGGAGGCATTACCCCCCTACCAACCAGTGGCGTCTGGTGATCATAAAACAAAGGTGAGCTTGCCTGTTAGCAGTAGGTTAATTTTCGTTAGGAATTTTGAAAAATGTACTCGACAAACTTCATTTCACCGCTGTCAGTAGACTTGGTACTGTTACTGCTCAACGGCGTCACTGTGTGCTGAAGCCACTGACATAAATAAATGGTAAATATCTGCATTTAATACAAGTTTATTTAATTACTAGAAATTTATAAAAGCAAATTCATGTAATAAAGAATAATTTGTATTCGAACTTAAATAACAGTGGCCGAATTCAGATGATTTTCAAGTAGTGGGCCCTGATTTGTCAACACATTTACAAATTCCTTGAAATTTCAGTTGTTTGAAACACCCATCATGGCCTCGGAATGGAACATCTTGATAAGCTAAAGAGCACACAGCATCAATAAACCGACATAATATTACTCTGTTCTTCTTCACTCATTCGTTATGCCTGGTGACGTCGTTTCTGCGTTGAGCGTCGAGGAGCAGTTCATCCCGTTGTTTTCCAAATAATTCGATCTGTAGATAACGCTGCACATGAGTCTGTGATTTTGAGTGTTTTTGTATCCACTTGACAAATGATTTAAAGCCGAGAAGCCCCTCATGTTTGTAACGTAGCAGCAAAAAGCACACAGTGCCAGCAGTCAAGTTTGTGTGCCGTTTCGCGTACTGCTAACCAGACAGATGCACAAATGTCTGGTATGTCGTTCTATCTTGCTTTTATGATGTTATCGAAGTGGGTGATGGTGGAGCAGGTCCATCTTGATTCACCATTCTTAATTTATCCTGTAGCAGCCGCAAAAAAATTTGTATTATCTAATAGTTCTTTAATAACTATATTCAGCCATTTTAATCGGTATAACGTTGGAGGCAGACGGCATGCCATGTAAATACTAGTATGATGTAACATGCAGTCTGAAACCTTCCAACACAATCTCAACAGCTCGCCTTGCAACATGTAAGACAGCTGGCCACGTCCAGCACAGTGCAGGTGCACCAAACAGAACTACATGGAGGTAAGAGCTTGCCCGCGCAATTAAATAATGCGCTTGTAAACACATTATGGAGATGAATTAATATTGGGTGTGCGCCGCACACCTCGCACACCTGCAGAAGACGCCCCTGCTACCAACCTTGCAGTCAGCAGGACTGTGTCATCCGGGGTTCACACTCTTCACGCGGCGTTTATTTCCTTGTTGGAAATTCTGCAGTGCGCTGTTGTATGTGCTTGATTTAATTAACATTAGCCAATTAAAGGGGGTTTGTGTTCGTCGTTTCACCACCGTGCTGACTGTCGTTTGCGTGTCTTCCTACGCATTCACCCACGCACTTGCACTGACATGTCAGCCGTCGGTTCGCGGAATCACAAAGCCTCGAGCTATTTCTGCTGCTCCTCGCATCTTCACCGAACGTGCAGTTGTTTCAGGAGCTGCCATTTCGACAAGTAATTCCGCATTGTGCCCAATAATTTCGTCTTTGTGTGATGTCTGATTGCTGCACTGCCTTCGGAACTTTATTAATTAATCCTCTTTCAGGGACTTGGAACAGTGCGCGTTGTTAGTGTGTGTATGTATGTGTGGTGTGTGTGTGTGTGAGACCAGGCTGTTAGCTGCTTACTGCCGGTGAAGAGATTCCCTCTCAGAGCGGTGTAGCTGAGCATTCCGGCTCCTGGAATGTGACTGACGCGACGTCCTTGGGTGTGTAGTTCCCGACGTTTAGAAGGTCGCGGTGCCTTCGTCTTCAAGGGTTCAATCGAAGCACCTTGAAGATGAAGCCATCACGATATTTCGAAACGTCGGGAAGCACCTGTCAACCAACGACACATAACGTCCAAGAATACCGGAATCCTCAGGAAACGGTGTAAAAGGCAACAGGTCTGTCTTGAGGCTCATGTTCCAGAATTTCTTCAGATTAACTAAGTAACAGGGAGGCCATTGACGTCAGTAGTGATTATCCTGCCCGCGGTTTCGGTCGGATGTGGACCGGCTGACCAGTCATGAGCATGCAGCGTAGGGTCGTTTTGTTCTGATGTTCCTTTTCGAGTGCTGCACATGTATTTTGTTCACGTTTGGCGTGAAAGTATGGACATTGGCAAGTAATTCAGTTACGGATTGTATCGGCCGAGTGCAAACGTGCTTGAATGAATTCGTGTCTGTCAGAAATTTCCTGACTGTGTACTTCCGGCTTGTTTCAGCTTGTGTTCATTTTAGGCGTTCTTTATTAATAAAAAAAAGGATGCCTTGTGTGGAGATCACGTCCGTCCGTCCGTCCGTCCGTCCGTGACCTAACATTAACAGGTTAACCGTCTGACGGTATTTATGAACTGCAGTTCAGGATCCCTGTACAGAAAGTTATCGAGAAAGCACGAGTTTCGTGTGAATCAGTACAGTGAAGAGCAGGCGTTACCTTGGGACATTATGGACATTTTCCCTTATTTTTTGTATTTTTTGCCCGATTTGGATAACATTCGATGCAGGACGTGTTCATAAAAATTTATCAAATGAGAATTTTGTAAAAATGGACGCAACCTGAACCATAGGTTACGTATTTCTCTCCTACCTTCCATGTATATGGCCTTATTTGTTGTAATTTTGCCGTGAAAGCTCTGCATGTTGAGCAATTTTGAGTTTTTTTTTCAAAATCAGCGCAGGTATTTGTTATGGGCGTAAATTAAATTAGGTTCACGCGTGCCGCACCGTGAAACTGCGTGATATTTTTAATGTAAAGAGCGTCTGATTGATGTCTGTGCACTACGACACAGAGTTCAGACTTTGCAGTCTTGTTCCTTCCTGCGTATAACGAGATACGAGCAAAATAATTTGTCACTGTTGTGTTGTGAGCAGTCGAACATGCAGGCGCAGGGTCTGTAGCCTGTTGTGCTCGTGTGATCAAACTGTAGTATGTGCTCATGTGATGAATTGTAGCCTGTTATGCTCGTGTGATCACGCTGTGGTATGTGCTCATGTGATCAACTGTAGCCTGTTGTGCTCGTGTGATCAAACTGTAGTATGTGCTCATGTGGTCAACTGTAGCCTGTTATGCTCGTGTGATCAAACTGTAGCCTGTTGTGGTCTTGTGATCACACCGTAGTATGTGCTCATTTGATCAACTGTAGCCTGTTGTGCTCGTGTGATTAAACTGTAGCATGTGCTCATGTGATCAACTGTAGCCTGTTGTGCTCATGCGATCAACTGCAGTCTGTTGTGCTCATGTGATCAAATGTAGCCTGTTGTGCTCGTGTGATCAAACTGTAGCATGCGATCAACTGTAGCCTGCTGTGCTCATGTGATCAATTGTAGCCTGTTGTGCTCGTGTGATCAAACTGTAGCATGTGCTCATGTGATTAACTGTAGCCCGGTGGCTTCCACTTCATCTGCATTGTTTTTTCTCTATGCGTGAAGTATGGGCCTCATAAAAATAATACTTAGGAATTTAACGTATGGCGCACATAAGAGAAATGCGGTGTGCGTCACAGTAGCAGAGTTGTTGATGCTGGTTGGGTAGGTGGTCGTTGTTTATTGTGATAATTCAGGCTAAATGCGGAAAGTTCGGATGTTCGAGCAGGTGCTACATGCATTGGCGACGATGATTTACACATCTTCTGTGTTTTAAATCGCGCCTAGTTTAATGTATTCTTTGTACATTGCAACACTAAACACTGAACTGTGTACTTTACAAGACCAAAATACTTAACTTCTCTCACTGTTTTAATCCGATTTTGTCTTACAGTAATATCTCAGGGTTCGAACTCCATATTTATCCATTAGATTGTTTTCGTTCTGTCGTTGCTAAGGAAGAGGGCGATCAGCGCTCTTCTTTTCTGATATTTAATGCTGCGAAACTAGTTACTCGAATTCTGGCGCTTGCCTGGGACGAGGGGATTCCCTCTAGCCGCACCCACAGTGGTGGTCCGCTGACACCATGAGCGTAGCACGGGATGGATATCGGGTGTGCCGAAACGTGCACACTGCGGTACGCACCGGGATGCTTTACTTTGTCGTCTCATTGGGAGAGTCAAGCTAATGCTAACTTACCGCTAAGATTAATTGGATACCCGGCAGTGAAGACGTATGGGGAAGTGGACGTACCGCTCCATGCATTCTAACCTCGGCGCAGATTGCCATAGCCGTTAGCGCCTCCTGATCCGTGGCTTAAGAGTTCTGGTGGACACAGAGCCGACGTTGACGCTGCGGGCAAAAGAAGAACCTGCCTGTGCCGGCAGTCGGACTCCGTTTTGTTCTGAGCTACCCCTGGCTGCCTGTGTGCGATATCAGGATTGCGCACTCATAACGTGTAATTTAACGGTCTGGAAGTGACGCCGTTCGCAGTTGTGACCGCTAACGAGAGATGCTGCCTCTCAGTACTGTCTTCGACTGACGAGAACACCTTTGACCTTAACGGTTTTATCTCCTTAATATAAACTCTAGTAATTCACTAGCCGTGTAAATAGGTCACGTATCGCGTACGATTGCTATAAACTCTTGAATATCACAATCATAATTACGGTTACATTTACATTGGGTTCTATGCTTTGGTCTGCCAAGTGTTCCCTTTTCTTGCGGTATTCCGACCAAAGTTTCGTGTGCGCCAAGAAACTGTACTTTATTATTGATTCGCTCTACATAGAGCCACATGCCATCCACGGAGCAATGAAAAATATATTTTTGAACTTACAGTATTCGACGGAATGTTGCGACGCCTTGCGTTCCCTCCGGACCGTTCTTACAACGCTGAATACGAACCGTTGTGTACAAATACAGTATTTCTGCAAGTGTCTTGATGAAGAAGATCGCTCTTTGTACTTCGTAAGACTGATCGGATGACGGAGTGCTGTAGAGTGCAAGTGTGTAGCTGACTGTGGGGACGGTCTGCAGCTCTTGTCAAGGGACTTCTTCTTCTTCCTCCTTTTCTTCTTCCTCTTTTTCTTCTTTTCTTCTTTTTCTTGCATTAGCTTTACAACTCTTTTTGGGTTTTGGCTTTCTGAGCTAGCTCATTCCAAACCTTCCTCTTCAACGCCAGTTCTTTCCAATTATTCACATTCGGTTCCTTCATATCGTTACATCTTATTCTTGGTCTTCCTGTTCGTCTGCTTCCCATTATTCCATTTACCATCCTTGAGGAGCCCATGCTTTGTGTGTGGCCTAACCGTCTGATCCTTTGAGCTTTCATAAATCTTGCGATGTCTGCTCCAGTAATTAGACGATCCAGGTCAGCATTACTTCGTATCCTCCAGTTATTGTCCCCGATTCGTAGTGGACGTTGTAAAGCGACTGTTGCTCACCATCTTCTGGAGGAAAATGAGACTTCTGCGTAATGCGTAGGAGAGTTCTGACTGACGAATATGTTGACGTTTTCTGACATGCATATCGAACTGTGACATGTAAAGTGTGGGATGTAGCACTGTGCAAACGCAATGGCTTGAAGCAATCTTGCTGCATCTGTGGGTGCAGGCAGCTTGCTTACAGCCTGGAGGAAAAGAGGAGTGGAATTTATAGCACGGGCAGATGGAGGGGGGAAATGTGCCTGCAGCGGCGTTGTCGTCTGTCTTCCTAAACGCATGGGTTTGCGTCCTTACCTCAGTACATCATTTTAGCTCCATTGAAAGCCTCTTCTGTTCGCGTCGCACCCTACGGATACCTGTATAGTTCCGTGTTATTGTACAGTTATTACGCGCAGAGCTGTGCCATGTTACTGCTTGTAACCAACAAACCCCACAGCCGTCCAGTACCAGTGCAGCGACTGACACCCGCTCTGTGCGCAGTGCCATACGAGTGCGATCGGCCGCTACCGCTGACGGCAGTGCTGGGCCAGGTGATGTTAGCTTGCAAGATCTGAGTTATCCCGTTCGATCTCATTAACACCCCGGCTGGCAGCCCAGTGGATTAGCAACTCGTGCCCAGAATCTATCGTGCGCTGTTACTCATGCCCTTGTGAACTTGTCAGCGTAACGGAGCGGTCGCAATATAATAGCGCCATATTCTGCATATGTGTCTCATGGTCCATATGTTGCAAGCGTATGGTTCATTGGGGTGGAATGAAGTTAACCCTTTAAAGCACAGTGGTAACTCCATATACCACAACTGTAACTTGAGCGGTTCTTCTCTTCACCCACACAGCGTGTTACGTATTTATTGATAAGCATCAGAATTAGCCATCTGGTCTTTGTAATGGGCACACAGAGTGTTTGCTGTGAGGTGGGAACTGCAAGTACATACTGCTGTTATTTAGTTGAACGTGGGTTTGCAGATAAGCGGGCCACTTCCAGGCACCTCATTTACTTGAATGTCTTGTTGCCTGGAAACGCCCAGCGTCGTTCTGTCTTCCTGCAACCAGTTCAGTGTGACGTCGCGTTCTCTGCATGCACCTAAGCATATGAACACTTCTTCCAGGAAGAAACTACGTCGCGCGGATTGGCTTAGCCAGCAGAAACTGTGGATTAATAACCGAATATTTAGGCATTCCATGTAATGTTCTGTTGCAGCGATTCAGAATGTGTCATATTTTACATATTTAACCTTGACAGTTTTGCACTGCCGCCATATTTGTATGGAACTGTGCTGTAATATTCTGAGTTTGGTGCATCGTGTTGCAGATTGTTGGCTTCATGCACATTGTTTGTCGTCTGGTGTTTTAAATTAACAAAACTAACAACAGCAGTCAACAAGAAATGTAACAGACGTCTTGAGGCTAAAATAATACGACCTGCTGAATTGGGCTCAATAGGCAAATCTACTCTCGACTTCTGGACTATTTTGAAGGACTTCAGCTTGTCTCTCAGAACGATCGCCGGGTTACATTTTTATGAACAGACGGAATGAATATGTTTGGCACGGACAGATGTGTATTGCGTTTGTTATCTGTGTTCGGAAGAATTTTCAAAATAAGGAATCTCAGGCCTAGTCCACGCCTACATACAATGTCTGCGTACAGTCCGCGTACACTGTCCGCAGACAGTGTTTTGTGTCAACAGCTACTTGGCGTGTCCAGTCAGTGTCAGCTGGAATGTGTGCTGGATATCGGCTGGCGGCTGTATTTGTAACGGGCGGAAAGAAACTGCCGAAATTGCGAAACGTTTGTGGACGCGGCGGTTCAGCATGGCATGGCATGGCATGGCACGGCCTTCTGTGCGAGTTGCATGTAGAAGGTGGTTCAGGATTCAGGAATTTCATCTGGATAACGAAGAGTAGCTTGAAGATTTTGCCCCAGAACATTAGCCCCAGAATCCAAAGGAAAGATACAAAATTTCGCGAAGCATTTCGTCTGTTGATCGGATTAGCCATAACGCTCATGCAATTAGCCAATGGTGATTTGTCTGTCAACTTCATTAGTGCTGCCTTCGTATTTACTGGCAACAAAATCTATCGCATCGCTTTTCTTATTACGGTTTTTGTATCTGCAAAGTGCGCAGTCCGTACTGTCGCATTGGACTGCCAGTCCACAATAAAAGTAAGACCACGTGTTAACCGCTGAAATTATGCAAATAAACTACCGACAGAAAGAAGGAAGGAACTAAGAGCGCAATCCGTCCACAGTTGCAGACTGTCTGCTGTGTTCCATCCTATCCGGCAGACAACAGACACTGTCCGCGTACAGTATGGGGACGGTCCGCGGACATTCGCGTACAATGTACGTTGGTGTGGACGAGGCTTTTGGAGTACTTAGTCCTGTCTTCTAGCAACTAACAGCAGCACAGAGGGGCTAGTGGATACTAAATGTACCGTCAGGGTTTGCACTGCAAACTCTGCAGTCTACCCGCAAGGTGTGTTTAAGTATTTCGTATAATTATTACAACAAAAAGCCATGATTTCCTGTACAGCATAATCTAATTGTTTTTTATAATATGAACGCAGGGTGTTGACTGCGCAGCACGAACTGAATCTCTGAGAGTAACTGAGGAAAATACGGACATGTCACTGGATGGGCAGAGTCAGTGTTTGGTCTGTGTACCCAGTACAGTCGAAGCAAGTGTAACGTGGGCAGCCCTAAAGAGGTTAATTAAAGCGGTTGGTTAACTCGTCTCGCAGGAGTTGCTGCCTAAGAAATGTATGACCACGCAGATAAGGATTCGGTTTGAATTTGGAATGTCCCCCCAGAGCGTCCCTCGTGTCTTGTAAATTTGGGCGGCAGCAGAGATAACGAGCTGGCTGATCTCTGCATCAGTGGCTTAAGTTGATTTTGTACTTCAGCGTCACTGTGTTGCATAAAGGTCTATACTGATTCACAGTTCCTTCTTCTTGGGAGAGCAGAGCTACGGTCCGTTTGCCCCTTAGTATCCAGACACGTGTCATTACAGCTCGCGTGCGACAAACAATATGTTAAGCCGTTCCCTTAAAAAAATACGCTCTGTATTCTGGTCGTAGTACCTATAACCTTCAGAACACAGCAGTAACTATGTGTACCACCTGCTGTAGCCTTTTGCCCACGGAGCGTATCTTGCAGTATGTCGTGCTTATCTTCATATCGTGTTACCATAACATTGTGTTTGTCGGTTTGTCGTTCATTTGTATGGAAACAAAACGAAAATCTCAGTTACTTGCGACAGTAACACGAGATGGCAGCAGCAGCAGCAGCAGTCACTGTAACTCATGCTGCAGTTGGTGTGGCTGTGAGTGCCATTGCCTGGATGTCTTGCCGCTGGATCGCTTCGCAGCGCTGCTCGTTCTGTAGGTCAGCCCTTCTTGGCCAATCAAACTTTCCATCGGGAGGTTAGGAGCGAGTCTGTTGTGTGGCGATACCGACAACACACACATACCGTGCGCTAGCCACATCAAGAACGCAGTATGTTTGTCCGTCAGCCTTACTGTTCCAAAATTGTTCGAAGTTCACGCCGTGCACATTGGAACTCTAGTATCCGGGTGTGTATCAAGGACTGTAATGTTTCGGAGTGGATCAGCTGAGGGTCGCAGACGGAGACTGTCGAATGTTGCCGATCTCTGTACAAGACGTATTGCTGTAGCGACTGGATTTTGTGTTGTAGGCGAAATTTGTTTACTGTGAGGTACGAACTGTATTATGCATACGAACTTCTGGCTCTAGAGGGTTTTATAAACGCGGGTCCACTGATACCGGCGCAGTGAACCGGCTGATCGTTCAAATACTCTGTGTGTGTGTGTGTGTGTGTGTCTTGTCCGACTGCCTCCTTTCAAATTCTTGCACATTCGCTAGTCTTATGGTCTTCGTGTATTGGACGATATGTAAACTTTGTAGTAGAGACAGTGTCGTTAATAAACAGTTTTGTGACTCAGAGGATCTAGGGGTTGTTGTCATCTCCTGTCGTGTGTGCGGCGTGTAGCGATGCTTAGTCAGCTGGGTAGGTCATTTTGTGTAGCCCGGTCCTGTGGTATCTGCGGGGATACTTCAGGATTCGCAAAGGCCTGTTGCTGGGCTTTGGGGGGGGGGGGGGGGCAGATGAATGTGGAATTGCATCTTTAGTTTACTGAATCATCGACAGTGTAGTAGTGATACGATGTAGCTTACAGCATTATGATATTGTGTGTATGTGTATATGTATGTATGTACGTACGTATGAATATGCGTATGTATGTATGTACCTAAGTAATCCACTGACGTATGAAACTTGAGCACCCAACCTGGTACCGTCAACCATGTTCGCTCCACTGTGGCTGCTCTTACGACGAAGCAAGTGGGGTTCCATTCCGGCGGTTTTCTCTCGTGCACAGTGTCCAGACCCGTCCTAGGGCCCACTCAGTGGGTACCGTAGGCTGTTTCCACAAGGGTAAAGCTACCAGTGCGTGAAGCTGGCCATTTACCGTCATAATTCAGACATTAAGAATTAGTGGAGAATTACCACCACTCCTCCATTTTCCTACTTGGCGTGACCAGGGACAGCTCTAGTTCAGAGTGGTGCAGAGTAATGTCGTGATCACTGAACATGGCGCATGGCGCTCTGCTGCATGTTCGCCGAAAAATTTTGTCCACGCACCGTATCACGCCGAATTGAAGTCATCTGGTAGGTGTAGGGCCTGTGTCACTTGTATCGTTATTGCGTGGCGAAGTGTGGCGTTGCTGCTTTACAGCTGCGATGTTGCGTCCCGAAACGCCTGTTCAGCTGTACAAAAAGTTCAGACCAGAGAAGTGTGTCTTGTGTACAGAGTGCGGCGTGTCGCACACTGTGTCACCGTCAGTCCCAGTCCAACTGGGACTGTTGTGGGAGCGAACCGTGTGTCCTCAGGCCACCTGATGCTGGCTGTGTGGATGGTAAGTGATACTGGACAGGGCACTAACTGTATGTCGTGTGCCTTGATACGTGTGGGCTCGGGCATTTTAAGAAACGGCAACTTAACAGAGTGCATGGAGGATAGTCCTTTAGACGCTGGTGGTTGCTGAGCTGGCTTAGAATCTCCGAGTGCTTGTAGTGGCATTGCAGGAACAGAGTTGGATTCACGTGGCTCAGGTAGGGTCCAGTCGCGGGTTCTTGCCAACACGGCAGTACACCTTGGGGTATATAAAACCCCGCTGATCTTTTAGGCAACTGATTGTTAGCTTCTGAGTGACTGGTCCTTAACGCATTTTGCGTCAGATGTGCGTCGTACCTCGTCCGCATGTGGACCATCGTTATGAGTCATATAGGGTGATTATTTTATGTGGTCACTTTCCGTTTTGACTTTCTGTCCACCCGTTTGTCGTATTAACTGAGGCAACTAAACCTACTGCGCAGTAGTGGCCGCACAGTAGTGGCCGCAAGTGACAAACGATCGCTGACAGACAAAATAATCACCCTGTGCAGAACTGTACGTTCATTACTGCTGTCGTATTGTACGTTTCACAGTTCCCTATGTCCTTACATCGTTGCGCTGTTGCAAATAAACAAAACTAAGCCGACAAGCATGCGGTAGGAAGTAATGCGGCCTGAGGCTGTAAGAACGCTGCGATGTTTGTTCTTGCTGCTGTCAGGACGATAAGTTGGGAGAATTCGAGGCGACAGATAGAGAAGCGGAGTGGTGTGGAAGAGTGCCACAGAGTGATTGGAATTGGTGCTGGTTCTGATACATGCATGCATGCATACATACATACATACACACACATACATACATACATACTTTCATACATACATACGTACATACACATACATGCATACATACGTGCACACACACACACATACATACATACTTTCATACATACATACGTACATACACATACATACATACATACGTGCACACACACATACATACATACATACATACACACACATACATACATACATACACACACACATACATACACACTTTCATACATACATACACACACACATACATACATACTTTCATACATACATACGTACATACATACACACACACACACACATACATACATACATACATACCATACATACATGCGTACGTACATGTGTACATACATATGTACATACATACATGCATACATTCATACATACATACATACACACACACACACACACACACATACATACATACATACATACATACATACATACATTCAAATCTAAACAGAACAATAAAGCTCTCAAGTGTACCACCAACCCTTACCACTGTGTGCCGTAGCCACCCGCTCTGTATTGCAGTTTTATGTGCATATAGAGTCCTCATTTATTTTTGTCTTTACTGCATTTTCAATCTTGAATTTCTTGGTACTCAGGTCTTGTGTGTTAACGTGTTGTTCCAGACGTGAAGTGGGGAGTCGTGTCTTCATGTATAATGGTCAGGCGACCCTTGAAGATGAAGACAGTACGTTTCTTGGAAACTTCGAAACTATTTGTCCAAGGACACGGCTTCATATCCCGAGGAACTTGATGTGCGGTCCCCATATCTCGACGTCTCATTTCTTCTTTGTGTTCTTCATTACGCTTTTATTCAGTACGTACCGTAATACTTCCAGCGGTATAAATCGAGTAATTGTGGGATGTCCGTTCTTTTGGGGTAAGACGCTGCGTCACTGCTTATCTGCTTCAAGACCTTTCGCAACGAACGTAGCGGTCGCAACTTTGAGGGTCTAAATGTTTCTTCTAGGGCATTTCGACATTTCCTCAGTATTGTTAACAACGGGTTGAAGAAGCGCTAGCCTGTGACGTTGTTCAGCCGCTCCAGTTCCTGTACCGCATTGTACTGGCCTGGTCTGGTCTGGAACCTGACCGCTGCCCTCCGCCTGTTGTCAGAGCCGTTAGATAGTCTTCCTGCAGATTCACAGACTGTGACGGCCCTCGTGATTCTGTAACTCCCCCACATTACAAATGCTTTGACGAAATTTCATAATCAGTTCGTCTTGAGAAGCTGACAGCTAATCAGATTGTCGTCTTTAATGGTAGCCAAAGTGTTATTACTGTTATGTGTCTTGCAACTGTCAGGGCGGTACAGGCGGCTTATAGCGGCATCAGTTGTGAACAGCCTACTGCGTCTTCATCATCAGGACTTTCTTGTTCGAAGGTTTCCGTCATAGATTGTGTTAGCGGAGTTGGAGGTGACAGTTGTGTGTGTGTGTGTGTGTGTGTGTGTGTGTACCGCGACACAAACAGTTGGTGGTTCTCGGAACCTGTCTGATGGGTCTTTAGTCTCGAGTGAACATGTTTTGACAGTGTCTGCGGTGTGTCCTCGAGTGGCACTTTGCTAAATGACGATACAGTGTCAGGCGTCGCCAAGGTGTCTTTTTTTATTCTGAAGTTGCTGAACTTTTGGGCGAAAACCTCGGATTTTCTAAAGCAGTGAAGTGGTTGTTCGGTTGTGCCGCCGGTAGTGCGATGCCAAATGGTGTTTCAGAGGAACGCCCGTCTGTGCCGCCACAACGGTCGAGGGATCATGGTTGTCGTAACATCCTGTGCATTATGTGACTCTTACAACGAACCGACGAACCTTCATGATGGACGCCTGTCCCTGTCCTGGCCCACCTGCATCCAATCCAAACCCTCCTATCTTGTTTCTACTTTTAAGGTTTTCCAAGTGCGTTGTTTCCTTAGGTTGTCCTGCCCAAACTTTGTATGGTATTTTATCCCTGCATGCTACATACCTCGCCCGTATTGCTGTAATCTTTCTTGATTTGCTTATCCGAATAATATTTGTCATGGACTGGATTAATGTGGAAGAAGGGACGGTGGTTGGTAGTTGCTGAGTGAATAATGGGGCTTCGTAAAGGGTGGGGCATTTCCCAACTGCCAGTGAAACTGTTAGCTTATAATGAAGGGCTTGACGTTATGGTTTTTTTTTTAGGTTCTTATGACTTTATGGGGTTTGTTAGTTGATAATATCCGGCGAGCAGTGCAGCTGTCGTGCAGTTGTGTCGGTCCCCAAGTTGCTTCTCTCGCCCTTGGCACAAGCACCCTCTCTTCCAGCCACAAAACACCGCTGCAGTTTCTCTGCGGAATGTCGCTGTTGTTCCGACCAAAGGGACTCCCTGCCGCGCCGATTGCGGCTTCTCGGTGCCTCCCAACCGCACACGAGCTCTAACCTACCTTATTCCACTAGAGTAAATTTTGTCTCTCTGTTCGTATTTGTCAAAGAGCCGCATTTGGGCCGACGTGTGTGTGTGTGAGTGACAAACCGTGTGCATGCCGTTATTGTGTGGTACAGCAGGCTGTCTGGTGAAACATCTGCAACATAACACAGCGGTCGTGCGGGTCACTGCTGGAAACTGGCTGATCTGCACTTCCTTAGATCACAGATCGTCACATTCCGTTTGCGCATAACGTAGAACTGTTGAATGTTAAGCTGGCTGGTACATATACTAACCACTGGGCTTTAAAGGCTTAATATTTCTGCTGAACCGCCAGTAGCACCAGTGGCTGTGTTCTGGTGCAGCTTGGCGAACTGACGTCACGACGAACTCTTCCTACTTCGGAACAACTTCTTGGCATAAAGGAGTGTTTTTTTTATCGCATTGCTGTTCGCTCCGTCTAGCAGTTTGTCCCCTTGAATGCAGCGTGCAGAGGACCAAGTCCAAAAGCATGGGAACTTGTACAGCAGAGACAGATAGACAGACAGGCAGGCGGAATTGGGCGAAACATAAAGAAATCGGACAGCATGTCGCGGCTTTTCATCATATGGAAAAAGGAAAGAAAGAGGGAAATGAAAATGAAAGTGCAGAAAGGATGGCCGTTTGATGTGCCCACAAGAAAGAGCACAAAACAGCACAAAACAGCACGTTACAATAAAAGTTTAGCCACTCTTCTCTACTGTCTGTTGCTGTCAACAAAGAGCGATGAAGAATGTAGACGCCTGACATGTTGGTGTTTTTGTGTCTTAACCATGTTGAGCTTTTGTTCTTAGTTTGTTATTTTTGGTGAGTCGTGCAAACGCGAGACGCTTGAAGGGGGTGAACATTCCGGTTTTCTGGATTATGTGGTTACCGACGTTTCGATGGAACCTGCTGCCTCTATCTGCATGAGCCAGGCTTAGCTGATGACCTTGCAGGAAGACCGGAGTCCTTAGTTATACCGCTGTGAGAACCTGAAACGTCGTACTGTAAATATTTGTTCAATCACATCGGTCGACGTTGCGCGCCCTGTATTCGTGTTCAACAGGCAGGCTTCCTGACTGTAACTTTTGTGTGAATCACTTTGTTTTACGGTAGCAGGCAGCACCTGTCATTGGCGTTGGGCTGTGCCCTGAGGTGTCTCTTGGGAGGTCGCTGATTCTACAGTAGTGAGGAGTAAGGAATGGCCGTTCGTGAATGATGTGCTTTAAGATTCAGTGTGGCTTGTGTAAGTGACACAGTGCGTCACTTTTGGTGTGATATTCAGTAGTTGGTATGATTTCTAATCTTCTTAATAGTCGCAGAATTTTCGTGTAACTTTTGTGCGACGACGCCGTTGGAGGCTCAGTTGAGCCGTTGAGCGGAGTCAGGAATGTTGTAATGCCTGTCGGAAGGACGAAGGTGCAGTTTGTGTCCGAAATGAGGTCATGAGTGCTTGTGGCTGCAGGAGCCCTTTGTGTGCGGCAGCGGCATGATGAAGCATTGCAATAAGTGGGCTGGCTGTATGTATGGTGTAATGGCTGCTCGTTTAATTGTGTGACTTACGGAACATTCCGTAATGGACAGCTCTGTACCTCTTAGCCTTGGCAGCAGCAGCGCCAGGTTGCCGGTTCAGATAGTCATTGGTGACGGCTGCGTTGTGCTGTGACACCGCACTGCAGGGTTCGACCCTCGGTCAGGTTGCTCCGCACCCGGGACGGAATACAATTGTGCTGTCCGTCTATAACACTTTACCTAATTGTGCTGTCCGTCTGTAACACTTACCTAATTGTGCTGTCAGTCTGTAACACTTTACCTAATTGTGCTGTCCGCCTGTAACACTTTACCTAATTGTGCTGTCCGTCTGTAACACTTTACCTAATTGTGCTGTCCGTCTGTAACACTTTACCTAAT
>Ga0123352_10009134_pt1 | contig 15480 bp, 10 predicted proteins | sample TergutLab28metaG_FD_89700 | JGI IMG/M metagenome (GOLD analysis project Ga0123352, IMG submission 89700) | Labiotermes labralis P1 segment gut microbial communities from Petit-Saut dam, French Guiana - Lab288 P1 | ecosystem: Host-associated > Arthropoda: Insects > Digestive system > Gut ... | reverse complement strand
AATCACATTAAATACCTAAGCTCAAAACTAAATACAAGCTATTATATGATTAGCTCCTTAAAGAATATAACAAGCCTACATGTCCTAAGAACCATGTACTTTGCATGTTTTCATGCCCATCTGCGATACGGGTTGACCTTGTGGGGCGGTGATCCCGGAAGTAAAAGAATTTTTCAATTACAAAAGAAAGTTATAAGAACGATACGTGGAATAGGCTGACGTGCTTCTTGTAGAAATCTGTTCAAAACTCTGAATATACTTCCCTTGCTCTGCCTGTATATAAGTGAAACTGTGTGTGAGATAAAATCAAACATGGAAAAGATGAAATATAATAGAGAAATACATGACCACTGTACGCGCCAAAAATCAGATCTTCATACTCAATTTTGCAGAACTACACTTTTTAAAAACAATAGTGCAAATATGGGTATAGAATTGTACAACAGATTACCTTACGCAATAAAGAAATTGGATAAGATGCAGGAATTTAAAAGTAGACTGAAGTATTTCTTAATGCAACATACCTTCTACTCAGTGAATGAGTATATATCCTCATAGGCACCACCGTCACTCAATTGTTGTAATCGCGTATACTTTACTCCTAGTATTTTGTAATTTCACCTAGCAGGTCATTGAGAAGCTATAGCAATGTATGATTTTAATAACATTTCATATTACTTTGTTCTACAAATGATGTACAAATATTGCTAGCATCCTATGTGTAGTGTAAATGACTGCTTGTTAAATGTACTGTAGAGATTGTAAACTAAACTTGATGTGTCCAATGTCATATTGATGACTAGATGGACTGATATAAGAATAAATAATACCTAGATTTTTTTTTTATTTACATATCATTAATGATGGTACTCTGCCTTCAGTAGTATCAACATTGGGGTCATAAAACTTACTTCCCTTAAAAAAGCTGAATTAATACTACAATACTGAAAGCAGTAGGGTATGGCAGAAACAACAACAAGAATGAAAGACATAGAGATTTTTATGACAGAAGCACTCTTGACACTTGACTGTGTTGTCAAGTACTGACATTTACCCAGCACTTTACTTTTTCATTTTAAACCTGTAAGCAATGAAGCCACATAGCGCAATTGTTACTGTTATATACGCTGAAAGTTTATACTGTGGTTTTGAAAGCATGTTGCACTGTCACTAATACAGCATATACTAATAATATTTTTGTATGAATGTTGACAAAATAATTATTCACTGAATTTCATATCTTCACATTTCTGAAATTAGACGATGGACTGCATTTCCTCATCACTGATCTACACGTTTCAAGTGCATCTGCATGTAGCATTTGTATCTATAGTATAGACAGCTTGTCACAATCTGCATACCCGGCTTTCAGCACCAAGTCTCAAACAGTGAACAATGTCTGTTATTAGTCTGTCTGCATATTTGAAAGGTCAGACTGGCCCAATAAAGACACTTTCAATAAATCTGATGTTAATTTCCTCAAGTGTTCATTACCATAACTACTTCATATAAAACTAATGTGTTTACCTATCAAAAATGACGGATTGGCAAATAAAGGGTAATTAAAAGATTTTTTTATTCATAATAAAATAGAAAATATCAAACAACTGTACCCTAAGAAACACAGACAGACATATAGAACTTGACTTTTATTAATAAGAAGATTGTATTAATGATCTTTAAAATTTTTGGCACATATTTTGAGTTGAAATCCTGCCATCACTTAAAATTAGTCCTTGACATGCTATTTACAAAATATGTTTGACTTTGTGTGCAATTACAAGGCAAATCCCCCTAAAAAAAATCATTCGTATATATTCAGATAAGTATAATATGTTGCTTCTGAACCATTATTACTGCTTTGATATTCTGTTTTATCTTTTGCTGTATGTTTGCAAGTACTACGTCTAGTAATTTTCATATTTATGTCTGGCATTTGGATAATTTAAGAGGTTGTCAATGTATAATTTTGTGGGATACACACAGAAGGAACTAAGCTGCTTTTTATATTACTCTGATATTGAGAAGAACATGGAGAATTATCAGGAAATTAAATTAATGATTATGTGGTAATTTGGCTGAAACACTGCTGGGTATAATACAGCTGTGGTGCCACTGACAGCACTTTTATCGCCCACTAGTAATTGCAACTAGGCATGCACCTTGGATTTTTTTTTTTTGGAGTGAGGCCATAGGACCAGAGCTTCTAAAGAAAATTTGGATAGCTGCAAACACAGCACCTTTTGTCAATTTGGTTGCAAGATTATCATTACAGCAACAAAATTATTAAGTCATTTGAAACCAATGAGTTCCTTTGGTCACGGAGGGAGGCTGAAGCCCAGTAACCACTCTCACCATTTGGTTCACCTTTGACTGCCATTAAAAATTTTTTCAATATACTGCAAGGTTACAGCTGCCAGTTCATGTTGTTTATCTGCACTGGTTTCTTGAATATTCGCCTGCCATTATTTCTCATTACATTTCAAATACACCTTAAGTAGTCCTGAGCAAGGTACAATAAACCGATATAGAAAATAAGTTTCCTGCAAGTAACAAATTTAAAATTGTACCAATTCTCTCGTTTCCTTAGGCGGGGCTGTGTATCGGAAAAATTACCCTACTTTGATACTAGATGTCAGGCGTGTTCATTTTCTCACCAATCACTGAGCGCCATTTTTTATAGACATGCAGGAGATGAATCGATGAGGCAGTAAATGCACACTGTTGTGGTATTGAGGTAAGCACTAGTACCTGATAGTATGTGTTTTACGTTACTTATAATGATGAAAAATGCATTTTATTACTCGAATACTTTTAAATTAAACCATGTACACTGTAATTTTGCATCGTCTGCTAAAGTATCTTCCGCGCAGACTCGGGCAAAATGGCGACCGTGAATATTTTGTTGTGCTTTTCCTTGGAAAGTAAGGATTCGATCGATATTCGTACATGTCGGCAGGATTTTTTAGCTAGAAGTGTTTTCCTAACCTGGTGTTGCCGTTGAACAGTTCTGAGGTGAAATAGATGTCCAAAGTGTTGCCAGAGGTTACGATTCTTGTGGAACAACAATCAGAGACATGTTTTCGTGTTGAAATGGCCCTCCCTACACGCAGGTGCGTACGCAGCCGTAGTCTTCGAATTTTAACTGGGCCTGCTCAGTGTTGTACCGCGCTTTTCTTGCTACCGTTGATTACTTTCAGTATTTTTCGTAAACCGCAATGTTATTTATGCACCAGCCGACACGTACCCGTTATGTAAGCCTGTGCAGTGTTAGGTATAATTGGCATTGGCTGAAATTTGTTCTGGATATTGAGGGTGGCCATATTTCGAAGTCCTTAGGCCTATGCACCCTCAAATGTAGACCGAAGCATCCACATAAACATTTACAGTGATAGTTTTTTTGGTTACTACATTGTAATAATTTATGTGATTTGTAATTAGGATAATGCCAAAATTTAAGCATGTACGAGCAACCGAGAACGTAAGTGCCTTAAGTGAGATATATACAGGTTGCAACCCATAGTTCCTTGCTAGTGGGAGGTATCCAAATTATTGATTTTCTGAATGACATCATATGAAGATATATCAGTCAATATAAGTAAACTGCTTCATATGAGACGAATGATGAAACAGTGAGAAATATGCCTTCCCTCATGTCTGAACCATTTGTACAGCCAGTTTGAAATGTCCTTTAATTATATTGACTGCTTGTTTAAAAATTGTCAGGCTAATTTGTGAGTGGCAGCTCCCTTGTACTATAAAATACTATCAAAAGCTTGGAACATTTTAATTACAACAATCACTATGGATGGCTTACATTGTAGAAAATACAGCATCTTACTTTGTTTTGTTACTTAGCTGTTACTAGATGTACAGGAAAAAAAATTAAAACACAGGAAGAACTTTAGTGGCAGTAATGTCTTCCATATTTTGGAGGTGATTTTGTGGCAGGAACTTTGTCAAAAACCAAATTTGCCATAATAGTCTTCCAGCTGTCAAAGATAATTTTCTAGCAGGAACTTCATAAAAATCTAATTTGCCACCAACAGATTCATTTTCATTTAACAAGGTTCATTAATGAGTTGTATTAAAAATTAGTAGGGTTTAAGGGGCACTGTTGAACTTTTTTCCTTCACTTTTTGAGGAGTAAAAAATTAAAAGACTTTTGTAGTACACATTGTTGGAAGTGAAACTGATTACAGGTAATATTACAAACGTCCCAATTGATGTGTAAAATGTTTAACCAGAACTAACAAGTGCACTTGGATTTATGAATGTCATTTTATTACAGAGTAATCACCGACATGTTTGGGCCACTCATGTGGCCATCTTTAGTGTGAACAAGATACAAATTGAAATCACTCCACAGCATGGAGTGATTTCATTTGTAATTGTGTTTGTATTCTTGTAATCATCATGAAACTGGCCCACATGTGTGGCCAAAACTTGTCAGTGAGTATACATATAATAAAATTACGTTTGTAAATCCAAGTGCATTTGTTGGTTCTTTTTAAGAATATTATGCACTTGATTAATGTACAGAACATGAAACATGTTAAACGTTGTAATTGATCTCACTCTTAGCACAGTTAAACAGCAAGTCATCTATGTAGGGTTTGCTGTTCCAATGTGCCCCAATTAGGGGGTACATTCAAACAACCATGGGGGACTTTTGGACAGTTGCTCCTTATAATGAGAATGCTATTACTAATACAAGTAGGTTGAAATATAAAAAAAAAAGTTTCTTAATTTTAGTACTGGGAGAAGGCAAATTAACAATTAAGAACAAGGAAAAACAGAAATTTATCCCATATTTGGAAAGTCCACTGGTAAAGATGACAGGTGCTGTCTCTTTCAGTCCTCCCTGAAGACAGTGGTTTTAGTAACTTGGAAACATTGTCATTAACAGAAACTAGGCATCAGGAAAGTTAAATTTGTTTGCTGTTACTCTCCTTGTTCAATAATTTGCGACACATACTTCTGACTCTTGGTTCTTCTGCGCAACTTGTTGAGTGAAATACAAGTGTAGTTTCTTGCCCATCCATTTAACCAAGACATGGTCATTTATTTCAATATCAATCTAGACACATCTTCAGTGATTATTTGGTCAGCATTTTCGCACCTCCCGCAGACAAGGAATCATTTGCATTTCTCAGCAGAGATGTTCTGATAGCTTGTATCCAAGTCCTCATCAAAAAGTGTTTTTCTTGAGTGCCCTTTCCATATGTTATCTTTCTTTGATAAGTCTTCTTCACATCTCAGCATCTTCACTCTTTCAGTGCCTTCAGCCCTAGTCTGGTTCCAGTTTTTTTTTTCTAAGTTGCCCTAAGAATTTGGAACTTCCCTGTCTTTCTTCCCTTAAAGTTTCTTTTCTCCCAGGAGCTTTTGGATAAGGCTGCACTAACTCTGATGTTTGAACAGTAGGCCTCTGTCAATACCTTTGATACCAACTTTGTTACAAGGGCCCACTACTGGTGAAGTGGTGTGTATTACAATGATTGAAGAGCTGGCTTGTAAAATTATGACATAGGACCATGAGAATGTCCCACTACTGTACAGGGTGTTGTTTTAATTGCAAGGGAGTCATGTGTTGACCGGGAAGCAGGTGATGACTGAAGCATTGAACTGTTTAAGTTCATTTTCTCTTTATGGACCGTCTGTCACGGTAGAACTTTCAAAAATCCTCATCCATGGACAGATGTGGTGTCAGAAGGCAACACTCCTGTTTTCTAAAGCTGGCTGTTCAGTAATTGCTTAAGTATTTGAGAGGTCAGATGCATCTTTGATAATACCAGGAAGGTTCTGTATTGAAATTGTCTCTCCTAGATTACTGAACACCCAGTTGCTTTTTATTGATACAGCATGTACTGTGCATTTCGTAGAATTTCTGTTATGCTCATTAAGTGCAAAAGGTATTTGTTAACATTTATTTCTTGTAACTCCAACATGTTTTGGCCCTGAGCATCATTATCAGGGAGCTGTTCTTATGCCAAAGTTACAGCCAGTAGTAATCCAGTCGATTATACATGTAGGTTTTACACATTAAAAGACTACAACATTAAAATGTCATGTAACAGCCTGTTGATGCACTTCTTAAGTTGCTATTTAATAACAATCTTTGCATAATCTGTGTTATTGGTATATGTGATGGCTGTACATTAGACATGTTTGTCTGGTATTATGTCTCCTGAGCATCAAATGCCTAGTTATGATGTCTGTTGTGTGAAAGCTTGCTGGGAACGGTTGTCATACCAGTTTCATCAAGGTTGTAGATCTGCTTGCCATTGAATTCAAATGTTACAAGACGATTGTTTTTATTTTGGATGTGTGTGAGGAGAGGGGGGTGTATAGGGTCTTGATGGGGAGACCGGAGGGAAAGAGACCACTGGGGAGACTAGGCGTACATGGGTGGATAATATTAGGATGGATCTCCAGGAGGTGGGATGTGGGTATATGGACTGGATTGGGCTGGCCCAGTGTGCACACAGGTGGTGGACGCTTGTGAGTGCGGTAATGGACCTTCGGGTTCCGTGAAATGCGGGGAATTTCTTGACTAGCTGCAAACCAGTTAGCTTCTCAAGAAGGACTCTACACCATGGAGTAAGTAAGTAAGTGGCTTTTATGTTGAAAGCTGTGGCCATTGCCAGGTTCGTGTTCTCTGGCTTTCTTATAGAAGGATGAGGGTTATATTTATGAAATAGTTGTCTCACTCCAAGCCAGCAGTTTCTGCATTTTTCTTTTACTGTTGGCAGTGATTAAAGTTTCTTGGCATAATCCAAAGCTCACTGATTGATCCTTCATCTACATCCTCTTTTCTCTCTTCTTAGTACATTCATACCACTCCAACCCTAAAACCAAATAGAAATATGTGCAACTTTATTTAGACATTTCTTTAGAACTGTATCAAAATTAACATCACATTTAAAATACAAAACTTCAAGAATAAATATATTTATCTCAGTATTTAACCAACTCGATGATGCATAAAATTTGTTTCACAACAAGTTTTATTTCATGCCTCTACTTGTACATCAAATTGGTTAAATACCGAGATAAATATACTGAGATGCACGGTCAGCAAAATGTCAAAATTCAAGAATAAAATTTAAAAATTTTACATGTTTTTTTTAATATGTTACTGTTCACTCTACAGAAATTAAAAAAAATGGGCTGCATGGAAATGAAGTGGCAGTGTTGAACATATTCTTATCCTTACCCCTTACCCCTTGTTCATATCTGCCTTAAATGACACCATTTAACAAAAGTAGACTCAAGAGAGGGCAGTTGATATTCTTATGGACTACACTTGTATTGAGAAAGACCGTTAAAATACTTGGCAAGCAGGCAGTAAAGAAGGTCTGGAATGGTGAAGAGAAGACAGCAAAAGCTCATATTAAAAAAAAAATACAAATTAAAGAAATTATTAAATAATAAATAAATAAATTCATACAAGTGCCAAAGCACAGTGTCAACTGTACAAAACAAACAGAACTGAAATGGCGGGAGCCACGTGACACAGTTTCCGTGTGGTGTTGCCAATTCATGTGGCAGAATACGAATGTCCCATAGCTTGCTTGTGATAAGTAAGAGCCCCATTACAAATGTACCACCCTCTCTTCTATAAAGTTACACTTTAGAAATGACCTGTTCACATGGAGAGAATGAGATTTTGGTTTTCTTTAGATGTTTGAGACTTATGTATACTGAGTGCCTTTAATATATTTATATATAATTAAGTTGTTTACTGTACTCAGTTTGTCTAAAACAGTTTTAGAAACTTCTATTTTTAAGTCGGTGTCATTTCATCTGCAGTTGCTAATGTGAATTTTGGAATTTTCTGTGAATGTTCCAGGTGCACGCATCAGCTAGATTTCTACAGCAACAGTATATTTTTAAAATTCATAGACCCAAGACTTAACAACAGTAATTGAAATGAATACTTAAGAGTGCTGAAGCCTTTTAGATTCCAGGTATAGATATGAGTAGTAATAGTAGTTCTACGTTGTAGTTTTATCCTGGTCAGTACTAAACCGTAAGAACAGTATCCTACTTCATATTGCATACTTATGCATGTTCTAAATAGTAGTTAGTTATAAAGTTTTGTTAAATTGCCGATATGTTGAACAAGAAGATAGAATGTGTTCTGTGTCATGGAAGCGGTTTGTACCGCAGTCACTCTTCCACAGCCATAGGGCGTAAAAGCAGGGGATGTAGAAATTATAGGAATATTATGGAGCAAATGTATGCAATTAAAATTAAAGTCCAGTTCAGATGGAATAGAGAAGAAGGTAAAGTCCCAGTCCTTTATTAGGGACTATGCCCTGAAGATGTATGGGGGAAGGGAGGTATACCTGTACACATTTTTAACTCCAAGAGTGGATGAAGGTAAGTCTGGTTGCTTTGATGTATAGAAAAGTCTTTGTCCGTATATGAAAATGAGCCCTTATTAGCTGTGTTGGCCAGTAGCCTAGCCAATGTGCTGACTAAGGAGAGTGCTTTTATTGTGCGTGGAGGAGGTTAGACAGTTTTGATCAAAAAACCTGAAGTAGGAGACTGGTTGGGTTACCTGCATAAAGATGGGAGATTTGTATTAAACTTTATCTTAAGAAAAGGTGTGAATTGGATTGAAATGGCTCAAGTATGATTAAGTGGTAGGTCTTGATGACAGTGGTAAACTTCTGATTCCATAAGAAGGAAATATTCAGGTGAATGGCTTCAGCTGCCCGGCTACCATATAATTTTTGCCAGTTTTTTTTTTTTGTATGGAAATGAAGATGGCTGAGTGAAGTAAACCCTGAAGTGGGTACCAGGGAAAATAGTTGCAGGTGCTAGGATTTCCCATTAAACAAGTTACAGGTGTTTTACTACTGTGTGTACCATACATTTTATAGTAATTAATTTGTACCCAACTTTACGTGCGGTAAATATGTTTATCAGACATGATCAAATCTCCAACATATTTCGGCATGTCTAGGTGCCATTGTCAGGGAGTCCTCTTGGTTGCCACCATAACGCTTTCAAAAAAATTGTGTGATGCATCCTAGAAGAGCTGAATCTTTGTCTGTATTCTTCATGACATGTATCTCTTGGTGGAATATTTTTATCATTAGGTTTACTTAAAAAAAACATGTTCCATTCTTTGAAGTTTCGTGCTGTGTTTGAAATTTCCGTAGGCACTAATGGTCACCATAATGAATACGTCTAGTGGTGATTCACTGGCGATTGCAGTTGGCACAAGTAGCTCGTCGATAAATCACATGGTATCAGACGATGATGATGGATGTCCCTCTTCGCCAGGATCAGCCCAGTTCGATGACGGCGGGGATCTTATGGCGGCGGCAATGGGCGACGAAGTGACTGCCCAGCTCGCTGCTGCAGGTTGGCAAAATGAACATGGTGATTTCACTTTGCTTTGTTTTTGCTTTATTTTATAGGGGTTAGTGTATATTATTTATCACTATTTTAAGGATTGAATGCTAACCCTGTTTCACATGTCTACGATTTATTAAATTAGAACTTGTATATTCTCATAAATAATATTAATGCAGAAATACTCCAGGTACCCATGGATGTGAAAAAAAACATTTTTTTTTATGGGGGAGGGGGGGGGGTGTATTTGAGAAGAAAAATGGTGAAGGAAATATATAGGCTGAGGAGATGTGAAGGAATGCAAGAAGGGAGACATTAATGTACAAAGACCAGGACATATCACAGGAATTCATGTTGCTAGTTCACAGATTGGCGTTGTCTACTGATGCAGTTTCGTATTAATTTTATTAGGCAAAATTGCGAAAAGTGCCGGTTAGTTTTGTCCTGTCCATGTTTCTGTCCACGTGGATCAGCGTGGCTCCCACTGGACATACCTTCATGAAATTTGGTACTTGAGGATTTTTCAAAAGTGTGTCCAGAAAATTCAAGTTTGATTAAAATCTGGCAAGAATAGCAGGTACTTCATACGAAGACCTGCGTACTTTTGTGATAATATCTGGTTGAATTGTTTTCAGAATGAGAGATGTTTAAGCAAAAGTCATAGAAAAAATCAAACCCCTCTTTATGTTCAGGAAATGTTGTCCAAGAATTGTACATTTTATGAGACAATGTGGAGAAATATGGTATTGCCAGACAGGCAACAAAAGAAAACATAATATTCCCATAAAAGGTGCAGTTTGCATACAGGATAACTAAGGCAAGTGTACAGACACACACTCATAATATTCAGTTGTTTTTCTGCAGCAACGGTTGTGACGTGACTGTACCTCATGTCACGTTACATGTATCTTGCCCTTCTTGTTTAATGGTGGTGAAACAGGGTTGGTACAGGTGGAAATATCCGAAAAATGTGATAAGAGTTAAGCTTTAATAAACTTAACCTTAAATGACCAATTAAAGTATGTTAAGGAGTTGAAGTTAACCCTTTGGTTTGTGGTGTCACGTGTCATCTTCCACTTATACTTACATACCCCGTCATCAGGAGCTCGAGACTATAATTGTGTTATTGCCGCATATGGTGTGTAATGCTGCAAGGATGAGAAGATATAATAAATGTTAGGTAGCATTATGTGTGTCAGGTAGCGTTATGTGTGTTTCGTGTTTGTGCGAGTTATATTATTGTGTGTCTTTGGCTATGCGGCGGGTAGAGTGTGTCAGATGTGTTGAAGGTATGTGATGTTCATATTGGTGTCTTGCCAGTGGTTATGTGGGTGCACATAACCACTGGCAATACACCAATATGAACTCGTGATGATTGGCATATAAGTGCCCGAAACATGTTGAGCAGATTATAAATGCAAAAAAGCATTCAGTAGCATCTAGTTGGTTTTTTTCTCTACACTTCTACTACGATGCACGGACAAACATACATCAAATGTACACTGTGTATTTGGGTGGTTTTTTGGGGCCAGAAAAAATGAACAATACTTGCAGCAGAAGTCATGATTGGGAACTGTGGGTAGCAGATTCACCGTATCAGCATTGGTAGCGACCCTGATGGTGATTATAAAGTTCACCCTGTAACAGTCCGTGAAGGTCCAGAGGTGGAGTAGAGGTATAGCTCTACTCTTTCTTTAACCTCAACGCTAGATGGAGGTGGGTGGTCAACACCACGCCCTGGCAGCTTTACCCCCGGAAAGATCTGGTACCCATTGTATAGGAGGCTGGGTGGGCCCCGGAGCTGGTCTGGACGGGTGCGGAAAATCTCGGCCCCACCGGGATTCAATCCCCAGACCATCCAGCCCGTAGCAAGTCGCTATACAGACTGTGCTATCCCAGCCCACTGATGGTGATTATGTGGGCTGAAAATTTGTTTTGACATTTGTGTAAATAGCTAATAAATTTGTAAAGTTGTGAGTTTATGTTAATTTTAGAGAGTTGCTCCTTATACAATGTGGAAAATGGCTTAAAATGAAGTAAATAGAGATAGTTACACACACCGGTGTGTGTGCCTGCATATCAAAGGGTTAATGTGGTTGATTTACTGAAGCTTGACTGAATTTTATACATGACTCCAGAGTTTTTCCTTGGTTTTATGTTTTGCAGTTGGTTGCAATTGATTTTGCCATGCTGATGTTTATTTTTAATTGCTTGTTTGTTAAACTTGTTTTATAGTTTTGTTATTTTGGCTGCCTTATTGTGCTTGTTTTAATGTTAATGTTCAGATATTTAGATGTGTTTGCATGTGTTTATGGAGTTAAACAATTAACATTTGTCCTACTACTACTACTACCACCACCACCACCACTCTTAGTATTGTTTTTGATGTTGTTGTTGTTGTTATTATATTTGTCACCTTTATGCAGGGTATTTACAATTTTATACCTGGCAGAAACCATGTTTCTGGGGTATGAGGTGTTACAGCTGTTTCGTATTTACAGTTTGTGCTACATATATTGTTATTTTGTACATGAAATGTGTTTTGTACTTTTACATTAGTACTTTCCAAAGTAGTTGTGTGGTGCCCATTGTCATTGTTCTTTGTAAGTCCTCGAAATCATGCTTCTCCAGTGTGTTGCTCAGGTATTGTCTGAGTGGTTTTGAAATGATTCCCGTTACTCCCTATTAATACTGGTATCACTTTTGCATTCACATTCGACATGCACTGAATTTCTGTTATAAGGTCTTTATATTTTAGAATCTTATCAACTTCTTTCTTGATACACATTTCTGTCTCCTGATATTTCAAAATCTATTAACATACATGTTTCTTTTTCATTATCATGGATTATGGTGTCCAGTTTATTGTTGGCAATAGTTCTGTCAGTTGGCACATGTTGATTTCACATTATGGTAACCTAACTTTCATGACCTGTGACTGATACGAGTGTCATTGTCTAATTTTAGCCCTGTTTCCTTGCACGTGTTAAAGTGTAGTTGAGCACGCACACTATTATGTATCTCTATGTATTTTTCTTTTTCCAGTACAGGCAGACCCCCATATCTGCAGGTAATACTTTCCAAGACCAACCGTGGTTACGTGAAACGGCGGATAATACTGAACACTATATATAATGTCACGTAATATGATATTCGTGTAACATACATAAATATGGTGAAGTTTAATTGATAAATTATATACAGTAAGACATTACCAACATTAATTAAAGTAATAATAAAGTGTACTGTACGCTACATTGTACATGTACAGTGTCCTTTCTCTCGTACGTATGAAAGTAAGGGACTCTGACGTTTAGAGCAATGAAAAAATACAGTACCTGTACTGTACAGTACCATGTACTGTTTCGAGGGATGAAAGAACAATAAAAATCATGCTTTTCCATCAAAGCTCTGCATAAGTGATGAAAAAACGTGTTATTACGCATTTTACAATGAAAATCATATGTGGCATACCTGTACATAACCTGTAATAAGAAAATTGTATTTGTTAAACAATACCGTAGCCTATTGTGGGTATTTACCGACTTCTCCATTCTTCTTGTTGCTTTCTGAACACAAACACTGCGATAATGTGGTGACTAATTCGAACAGCAGGAAAGCTGGTAATAGAATGGTAGCAAGTTTTCGGGGAAGTGTGGGTACGGGGACAAAGGGCACATTTGGGCTGCTGGATCTCACCATGGTAGGGCCCAGTCTCTCTTGGCGCACGTTTTGAAACTTATGAACCGTTTATTTCTTCAGTTTTCCAAATTTTTTTTGGGGACACTGTAAACCGCGGATACAGGGGGTCCACCCGTATTTGGCTTGCTGATATGATGCATTCTCCTGTCACATCAAATTTTTTACATAGCCTGCATTTGCTGTCTGTTTCTGTTTGTAAAATTTTTACTGCGTGATATTTGGTTTGTAATGCCTGATCTCATGCTGCTTCAGTTTCTCACGTCAAATCTCCCTTTGACCACCGTAGGAATGTGTCGTCTGTGCTGATAAGCCGCCTATCCATACTTCTAACGTACTGGCCATACATTACTTTGCTTTCCCATCTTTTCTTTACGGACTCTCCTATTCTTGCTTCTGTGTGTTGAATGCCTTCCTTTTTTATGTCACTGTTGTCATTTGATTGGTTTAATTCTTCTGCAACCATTGCTGCCATTTTAATCATTGGATTCATATTTGGTTGATTGCCTTCATGACTTTTAACAATATTTACAGATTGGTCTTTGACATATTTTGTGTTCAGATATTCTGAAATATTGATTATCTCTGCTTTATATGTCACTGCAGTTTGTAACAGGCTTCTTCCTTGAGTCTATCTATATCAGCTTTTGGATGATGCATTTTATAGATTGTTAGATTTTATAGATTCTGTTTTTCCTGTCAGTGTGTCTTATTTCTTCTAATCTCAAATTAATAATACCAAAACTGTATCTTAATACTGAAACCGCAGTGCTCGAGTTGCTGTACTTTCATTCGTGGCATTCACCTCGGATTTCAGTATCATTCTTAATCTTCTGGTATATTCCTTCTTCAGTCTTTCTTTCATATTGGATGTTGTATGCCCTCACTTTCTTCTGTCCCTAGGTAATTGTATGTTTTTCCCTGTTCAGGCTCAGTATTTCTCTATTGGTTTAGCTCGTTTTAAAGAGTAGGGGCTTACTGATCAAGTGATTCTTGTTCATAATGCTCCTGTACACTGTCTAACAACTTGTGTGGCATGTGTCCAGGATTTCTGATTTCTGTGTGAGAATGTAAGAATAGGGTGAAGTGTGAGCAGTTTGTAGCTGTCTTCTAGTTCTTTCTAACTTTCTTCCCCCCCCCACGGGTGATACCAATTGTGGGTGACACTAATTATACTGTAGGTACTATATAGAATATGTTGGTGTAATCATTGTTGTTGTTTATTTTTGTTATTTGTTGGAACACATCCAGTGACTTATTTTAAAAGCACGTTGGATTGTGATAGATGTTTTTATAAAGCACCCACCAACTGAAGTGTCATTAAAATAATTTGCTAGAACCCCCAAATAAAAGAGGTGAAAAAATACACGTTGTTTTGCCACCTTGTCATTGTAGTTGTTCAGAATCATTGCATTCATTGTTGCCAGCATGATTGCTGTGCAGTCTTTAGTGTTGATCATTTTGAAAATAAATTTTTTTTTGGTTCATTGTATTTTTATTGAAATTTGGATCTGATATGAAAACTGTACAGGGTATTATTTGGTCTTTTGTTTGCAGTTTTGTAACTGGTGATGTGTCCACAGATTTTGTTATAGACACCTATCGGGGAATGCTTGAAATCGTTCCCTCCCTGCCCTTCAATTTTTGCAGTGTCTGTACAGAAAGCCCTTAGACTGCATGTGTAACCTTCCTCCAAAGTCACGTGACAGGATGTGATGATTAGCCTTGGTTCAGTAGTTTTTCTGTATCCTGTTCTTGTGCCATCTAGTCCTAGTGCCTTTTTTTAGCTTTTTGTGTTGTCGAGTAAGACAGGCTCTGATTTAAAGAATATGTGTGTTTGAATTTTTTTTATTGTTTAGGAATGGCACATTTGTGTAAAGTTTTGTAACAATCCTTGTAAACTGGAACAGAAACATATGACATGTTAAAAGTAGCGTTGGCAATGAGACAGTAAGCTGGACAGTGGTGTTTAATTGTTACCAACACGTAAAAAGTGGGGAAGGTTTCTGGGAAGGTGACATTGTTCTGGTTGCCCATTTACATCACTGGTAAAAAAGTAAATGCACACACTGCCTGGGTGCATTAAGATACAATGTACTGAGGCACTGGGAGGAAGTCATGTGGAAAGGAAGGTTGCAGATGCTTGATGGTTCCCACCAGCAAAGGTTATGTGGTTCTAAAATGAGCCATTCCCGTTGTGTGTATATAAACAATAGGTGTGGGTATCAGTCAATAACACAACAGTATCTAAAAAAGATGTGTAATAAAGGATGAAGTAAAGTACATGTTTCAGCCTAATGTGGCCATCATCAGGTTTTCATCCGAAAGTATGGTGGTAGTGCTTTACAGGATTGGTATGGATATGTCACGATGGTGAGATCTCAGCATCTGTGATGTTTGTTATATGCTATT
>Ga0123352_10009133_pt1 | contig 15481 bp, 13 predicted proteins | sample TergutLab28metaG_FD_89700 | JGI IMG/M metagenome (GOLD analysis project Ga0123352, IMG submission 89700) | Labiotermes labralis P1 segment gut microbial communities from Petit-Saut dam, French Guiana - Lab288 P1 | ecosystem: Host-associated > Arthropoda: Insects > Digestive system > Gut ... | reverse complement strand
TGACTGACACTGAGTGACATATGATATTATTGCTAGAGTTTTATGAATTATATCGGTACTTTATAGCATGCTAGTCTTAAGTATACTGACACCAATATTACTAATGATACTAATTATAACATATCCTTAGCATAAGAATAGTAACCTACACTGACATATGTACATAAACAACTAATGATAATTCTCTCATAATGAACCCTAGATCATGGTACCCACTATCGAAACTAGATTTCATTCCCCCCACCCAACCCCCAATACTCTAAAAGAACACCCCACACATCTTGTATAGATGCTGTGTAAGTTAAATCACGACCTGAAGATGGCCAACATGTAGGGCCAAAACATGTAGTTGTGTACCTACTGTACTACTAGGTGAAATATAGTTGTATTCAACTGTATGTGTAATACACAAAAATTCTTTGTTGAGGTATAATTGTATCAGACGCATTGTTCCCCAAAGTGTCATTTCACCATTTTACTCATTCAGAATTCTTGGTCCTGACTTATAGTAGTCCTTGAATGATGGTTTCTAAGAAAATGGTAGTGAAACTAGTGTGATAGTTGCAGAATTGAAAGTAACTGTAATTTGCCCATGCAGGTAGTTACTGTTAACAGTAATTATTAAATGTCCCCTTGCCTCAGTAAAGAGAGGAATTTTGCTGAAGCAGGAGGGTTGAAGAGGAGATGCTGAAAAGGATGTCATTACACTTAAATACATTCTATTGACACTTGTAACAAAAAATTTGGTCTTCCTTAAGCCGATTACACGAAACTCACAAATGCTGAACAGCATTATGTTCAAATGCCATGTACTGAATTTCACCCAAACCGGACAATGAATATGGGAAATTCATATGCAGAAACTGTTACTGCACTCATTAATCTGTGGCATTTGCTGTGCTGCTGTTCATGAAACTGGCAGTAACTCATTATGTTTTAATGGACATCTGCTGTTCCAAATTTCATCCAGATTGGGTAAAAAATGCAAAAATATGGGCAACATTTCATTTATGCCCTGAAGTAAAGTATGCCTGTACCAGTGATACTGCTTTTCTCAACAACTTTTTATAAATAACTCCTATACCATATTTCATTAAAATATGCTGAATTAGTAATTGATAATGTCACGAGTGGATGTGAGTGGTCTCTCCATAAGGCATTATGGTATTTTTACTTTATAAGGACTGCCTGAGAGTGGCTGGCACACAGGAATCAAAGTAACTTTTTATTTATCATAGTTACCGGTGTATGTGGAAGGTGTATAGTTTTATTTTTCAGGCTGCTGGTGTTTCGGACATGCAATACTTTTACACAGCTGTCATTTTTTTTGCATTCATCATTATTTCCCCATGGTCCCATCAGAAATGATGGGTAGACGTTTCATCGTATTACTTTATGTACCCCATCTCAAACACAGAATTTTCTTCTTTATATGCTTAATTTATATAGCTTCAACCCCCACATTCTTGCCTGAATATTAAGGTGTGTAAAATATGCCATTTCTGTTAAAAAGTTTCTTTATCACTTTTCAGCTTGTTTTATTACCATAATTTTGATGCTTTCTGTGTTGCTGTTGTATTTTCCCATGTTTGACTGTCTGTCATTTGCTGTTTGTTGTTGTTGGTGTTAACATATGACTAGAAATATACACACTCCTGGATTGTACTGAATGGGAGCCAGAATAGAACGGTGGGCATAGTGGGACTGTGTGCTGGGCTATTTGGATCTGAATTCATTTAACTTTATGGACTTCTTCCATCATACATATTGAAATTTAACACACCATGTGCAATGGAGGACGTCCATAGAGTTTGTGAATTCGTATGTCATACACCATTGTCAGCCCTACAGAATGAACTATTTGCAATTTGATTCCTGGCAGGGGCAAAGTATTTTCCTCTTTTCCAAAACATCCAGGCAGGCTGTGGGGCTCATCCAGCCCCCTTTTCAGAGGGTACTGGGGTTTTTTCCAGGGTCAAGAATTGGTGGAGCTATGCCACTGCTTCCTTCTTTATGCCCTCCTGGTGTGAACAGACAACATTTAATCTTTCCACCCTTGATTAAATTAAACACAGTGCCTAACCTCGTTAGACAGACAGAGAGTAGCATTGTTTTTTGATCATCTTTCTGCCTTCATTTTCCTAGAAGTGTGCCAGTGTTTGTTGGGTAGGGTGTTATGAATGATGAAGGAATGCCAGTAGTGTCGAAGCATCCACTCCTAGTCTTGCAAGCATATGTGACAGGCAGTGAATAGGAGAGGGTGAATATCTTGGCAGTGGCATGGTGGCACATATATCCTTTCTGGGGATTGTAACATGCATAAATAACCCGGTGGCCATGTGAGAGGAAGTAATGGGTTCATGCTTCCAGAAGTATGAGATGAGAATTTGCAGGGAGCTGGACATTCCTGCCTCTGGACTGTCCTGTTTGTAGTGAGCGATGAGATGAATATATCCTTTGGTAAATTTTTACCAAGGTATAATTATGTGGAAAAAAAAAATGTATGCAGAGTGGTGGCATAATATGGATATTCATACCTTTGAACTCCATCATGCGATTCTTTGTGGCATCCAGATGAAAATGTCCCTTGATAAAATTTTGATTGTGTAATTTTTGCAGAAAATGCATTTGAAATGACCTGTACAGTGGCACCATATCACATTAAACTTTTAACCTCAGTTGTGACTGAAAAGTATGAGATTTTGTTTATTTGGGCCACAATTACGGTGAACATTGAGGTAAAAAACTTTGATAAAATTTTCACCGAAGTATAGTTTTTTAGAAAATATAGAAGTTGTATGCAGTGTGGCAGCAAGATGTGGATATTCATACCTTTGTTCTCCAGCATGATTCCTTTTTACTCTCTGGATGAAAATGTCCCTTGATGAAATTTTAATGATGTAACCTTTTACTGAAAGTGTGAGCGAAGTTACCTACACTGTGGTGCCATGTCACATTCAACTTTTTATCTCAGCTCTGGATGAAAATTAGGAGAACTTGCTTATTTTGATGATAATTTGGCAGGCCCTTATAAAGATGATGTCTGCAGTGTAGCCAGCAACAGTGGCAGTTTATGGACACCACTGACAGCAAATTTTTCAATACTAGCTGTGTTTTAGCCTGTTCCTCCTTCATTTCTCTTCCGATCTTCTGTGACTAGCTACCTTGTTGCAGACAGTTCCTGGTTTTGTTGCCCATATTCCTTGCCACACTCATGGGAAAGTCCCTGTGATTGTATTTTTACTTTACCTTTACAGACAATGTGAGGTTCCTATGCTCACATTTCTTCCTTGCAACAGATACAGAAAGGTCTCTTGACACGTATTTCTACCTTACCACATGCATTGGAAGATTCCTTATCCATATTTCTGCCTTACCACAGACACTGGCAGATGCCTGTGCCCATATTTGTACCGTGCCACAGACATTGGAAAGATCCCTGTGCCTCTTTTTCCATCTAGCCACACACTGGAAGGCCCATATGCCCACTGGAATTCCCCTTTGCCCATATTTCTACCTTGCTGTAGACACTGGTTAGGTCGTTGTGCCCATATTTCTGCCCTGCCACAGACATGGGTAGATCACTGTGCCCATAGTTCTATCTTTCCATGGGCAGTGGTAGATCCATGTGTCTGTATTTTTACCTAGCCATGACTGAAAAGTAGGTACTCATGCCCATATTTCTACCATGCCACAGGCACTAAAGTTCAGTAAACCTGTACTTGCACCTTGCCATAAATATTGGAAGGTCCCTGTGCCTGTGTTTTGGAAATATGTGAAATATATTCAGAAGCTTCACCACATAGCTGTGTGATCTGATAATGCATGAATGGAGGATGGTAAAACAGAATTAAATATGTGGTTGTTTATTTACAATGGTGTTTATTGAACAAAAAATATTTGTGTTTTGAAATTTGGAGGTAAGTCTATGTTTTCCTCCCCCTCCTAATGCCACTTTTTTTTAAAATCAGACTTGGGGTTTGTAAATCCTTCAGAGACCTAAATTATGTCAGGAATGATTGTAAGTGAAACTGTCATAATTTTACGTTACTTCAAAAAGTATTTTTAAGAAGGTTGCTAAGGTGTATGTATAGAAATGTCTAGGTTACTTGCTTGTTGTTGGCATGGGTTGGGGGTGGAGAGGCAAGCTGGTAAGAGGGGGAATGCTGTGCACACACCACTTTGTGTTTTATGTGCTTTTCAAAATGTCAAAAAGTGACTGAAGGCATGAATGTACTTCCAGCACAGTATGTTATTGTTTTTGAAAGAGGTATGGCACAGACTGTCTGTTCCCAGGTGTAGCCTAGTGGTGAGCATGTGATTCTGACAGCAGCTGTGTACATTGTTTTAGAGTTCAGCCAGCAAGTAATCTTGCACCTACTATATAGGCCTCATAGTTTAGTAATCCATCAGTGACTTTTTCATTTTCAGTTGCCTGGGGCATGATATAATAAATGGGACTTGCCTTTTCATATTTTCTTTTTGTTGTAATCAAATGTACATTTACTTTAATTTCTGTGTAGGTACATGACTGATGGTATGTTGTTACGAGAAGGTATGTCAGACCCAATGCTGGACAACTACCAGGTGATTCTCTTGGATGAGGCACATGAGAGGACATTAGCAACGGATATCCTTATGGGTGTGTTAAAGGAGGTCACTAAACAGCGTTCGGATCTCAAGTTGGTTATTATGTCAGCCACTCTTGATGCTGGAAAGTTTCAGGTGAAATATTTATCCTGATAGATAAAGCAGATTAGTTTTGCATGACTGTGTGTGCCATATTTATACTAGCAGATGAAGCATATTAGTTGTGCGTGACTGTGTGTGTGCCACAGTTGTACAGGCAGATCAAGCAGATTAGTTGTGAGTGATTGTGTGCCATAATCAAATTTGTTGTGCATGACTGACTGTGCCATATTTATACTGGCAGATCAAACAGGTAAGTTGTGTATGACTGCATGTACCATATTTATACTGGCAGATCTAGAAGATTAGTTGTGCATGACTGTGTGCCATAAGCAGAGAAGTTGTGCATGACTGCATGTGCCATATTTATACTGGCAGATCAAGAAGATTAGTTGTGCATGACTGTGTGCTATAAGCAGATAAGTTGTGTGTGTCTGTGTGTACTGGCATATAAAGCAGATAAGTTGAAGAAGAGTGTCTGTGCCATGTTTATACTGGCAGATTGAGCAGATATGTTGTGCAGGACTGTGTGTGCTATATTTATGGACATCCATGTGATACTGTTTCAGAGTAGAGGAATCTTGAATATTTTATTCAGTTATGAATATTGTTGGGGTTTATAATCTGAACCTTCCATGGGGACTGAATGCATTAAAACTCAATATTGGGCTATCAAGCCTGTGAGGTGGTTTCTTGGTTGAATGATGAACAGATCAAATTTTGAGAACCATATCAGTTCCCATCATTTCCCTCATGATGAGGGTGGAGACATTCTCAAAACGGTTTGTTTAGTAGTTAAGTGCCTGATGTCATCGGTAGTGTGAGACAGTTTTAATGCTAATTAGGATTTGTTTGGCACATAGTATGATTTGTGTTTCTGCAATTTAATTGAAAGTGGTAGAGGAAACATGTATGTGATTGCCAAATATGGCTTGCAAGATGACACTAAATATGTTACCATTAGAAAATATTATGTGCTTATGTTAAGTAGATGTGTGATTGAAAAACCTCAAGGGATGACCACTGTAGAAACCTATTGAGTGTACTGGCATAACAGTGCACTACCGAAAGCAGATCCTGTTTCTCCACTCATTCTTAATGTCAGAACTAGATAGGGTGTCTCATCAGCTTCATGCCCCTACTACCCATCGAGTATGAGGTTGGATGGACCACAGAATTAGTCTGGATGCTTTAGAGAGGACAGAAAATGTTTCTCTGTGCCTAGAGACTGCCATGACTTTGTGATTGTCCAGACCATAGCCTAGTCACTTTATTTACTACATTATTGCAGCTTTGCCTTAGTTACATAGTATTTATTTTTGCATTAAACAGTTTGATGAGTATCTTGAGTTGTATAATGTCAAATGTTAGGATAGTAGGTGGTTAAGGAGTTTGGCAAGTTTTGGAAAGAAGCAGTCAAGGCCTGAGATATTCTTCTGTCATCTGCTGGGAAGGACTGAGGAAAACCTAGAAATACATCAGGATAGTTGGTTATCAGCTAAGTTTACAACTGAGCACCTACCAGTGTGTTGAACCAGTTTGCTTGGCACTTTTACAGATTTGCAGATAAAAGGTTCACATTTTTTGGTCACTGGCAGTTGGAATGCTTAATGGAAAATGTTCACTATTCTTGCATTACAGAAGTTTCTATGAAAATTGCTTATGTTTCATAATTCCATTTATGTTTACTTCATAATTTTGTAGTCATTTTGAGTGTGTAGTAATGAAAACAATAGCTCAGTTTTAAATGAGATCACAGAGAGATTTCATGAAGCTTTCCATCAAATCAATGAACTGATTCAAGGTTTCTGGGATATTATGCCATGTTGAGTGGTAAATAGTTACAGGCATTTTGATGGAACATAGGCTTTTGTCTTTGGCAGTCTCAGGCACTGCAGGAAGGTCATTGGCCTGCTTGACATAGGGAATGAAGGCACTATGTTTGAAATGTCAATAATTGTCATATCTATATGTGCCTTTTCCAGCAGTTATTACTCATTTCTTTTGGTCCCCAAAAATTGAGAATGTAAGCATTGTAGTATTATTTTTTATGCATTGTTCCTCAGTGTGCTATTTTCCTATCATTCCTATCATTCAGAATTCCTGGTCCTAACCCACAGTATAACCAAAATGATTGCTTTAGAGAAGAATTAGTGCAAGTAATCTGATGTTTTTGAACATACAGTAGCGCTGCACATCAACCAAGTATGGAATACATACCTGCATACATACATAGTTCATATGTATGAGGGATGCCCAAAAAGTAATGTCCTACTTTTTTTTTCTCACCAAATATTTATTCAAAAAGCTTGAAATAATACATAATGTTGATGGAACCTTTGTTTATATATCATAATTTTCAACTCTCTCTGCATGCAGTTCTGTAGCTTTTTGCCAGCTTGGAACAGGGGCATTTATGCCTGACTGGTGCCATTCCTTGTCCTGTTGATGCAACCAAGTTCTGATGGCATTGACCAGATCAATGACTTCGTCTTCCTTCTGTGGACAGTATCTTTCAGGGGACCGAAGAGGTGAAAATCTGAAGGTGCTAAGTCTGGGATATATGGTGGATGTACCCCATGTGTGATGGCTTCCCTAGTCTTCACAATGGTGTGAGGCCTTGTATTATCGTATTGAAGCAACATTTCGTGCAAGTTTTTGTCAGGCTGAATGCATTTGAAACACTTCCTCATTTTTTCAGTGTGATGACATATGCATCTGAGTTAATTGTCGTTTCTCTGTGTATCACATCAAGGAGACTCACTCCTTCACTCTCCCTGAACTATGTGACCCATCACCTTTCCAGCTGATGGAGAACATCAAGGAGCTGCACTGTTCCTACTTCTCCATCCCTCACTCTTTTTGCCCAGCTATGTTCAATGCTCCTATCAACTGCACCATTACCATAAACATTGCCGAGCCATTTATGGATGTTCCCCACCTTTTCTGTCACTGCAACAGGGAACTCTTATCACAGCACATAGTTTGTAATGACCAACCTGGTAGATTCTATTGTGAAGAGCTGCAGCAGAGGTATCATGTGTTTGCAACCTTTGCAAACTTGTACATAGTATAAGGGAAGTTGAAACTTATACTGCCTGAAATAATAGCTCTCTAGTTCTGTTACTTGCAGAGGAAAAAAATTGTGGGGCATTACTCTTTGGGCATCATCTGTACGTATGCACATTCCGTGGATCATTGTGTCATAACGACAGTAGGATGTGGAACAAGTCATAAATGCACAAAATATGCAAATTTATAGTGTAAAATACTACCATTCATTTTACAAAAATATTATAATTCATCTTTACACACAAAAAACTGATCTACAAAGTAAAAGGGAGTGTGTATGTAGGCATATTCTTAAGGCTGCTTGAAATTTAGTCTTGTTATTCCTGAGGTTTGTCACACTAGGTGGTAAACTGTTGAAAATTTCTATGTCAGCATAGAGTTGACTTTTTTGAAAACAAAGTAGATTGGCATTTGGTCTGTGAAGATGATGCTTATACCTTGTATTAATATTATGTGTAGATGAATTTGTGTGAAAAATTTTCTGATTATTGATAATGAAGTTCATTATTGAAAGTATATACCAGCATGAAACAGGTAGAATCTCCAATTGTTTAAATAGACTTCTACGTAAGGTTCTGGGTTGTGCGTCAGCCATACTTCTGACGATTTTCTTTTGTAAAGTCAAAACCTCTCCACTGTAGAAAGTGTTACCCCAAAAAAGTATTTCATTTTTTATAATAGAATGAAATATGCATTATAAATTGATTTTAGAGTGTCAGTGGACTGGTATAGACCATTGACCTAACAGCATAACATGTTCCACTTGACTTAGGAATCATTTGCTTAATATGGTTCTTCCAATTTATATGGTTATCAATTTGTAAAACAAATTTTGTATTCATTGTGTTTTCTATATACTTTTCATTATAACCAATAAATAATGTGGAATGTTATGAATTACATTATACTCGTTTTAACTATATTTAGAACAAAATTATTAGCCGCAAACCATTTAATCATAAGAGAGAGAACTAAATTTGACACTGAACAGAAATCTTTGAAATTTCTGCTTGAAATTATGATACTAGTACAATCAGCAAATAATATTGGTTCTGATACAGAATTTATTCTCATGGGAAGGTCCCACACATATATATATTATGAACAATAGAGGCCCTAGAATTTGTCCTTGGGGAACTCCATGTTTCAGTATACCCAGTTCGAGGAAAAATTTTGAATTAATTAGGTGATGTTACTCCAAGTTTCTGTCTTCCATTAGTTCAGTAGGGCCTGAACCAGTCTTCAGATACTCCTCATATTGCCTAGATATGTAATGTAGTAATGTAGCTAACAAAAGTTTGTGATTCGTGCATTTACCAAATCACAGAAAATTCGTCCAAAATGCATTTTTTGCCAAATAGATTTTAATACACCATCTGTTAGTCTGAAGGCAGCACCATCAGTTGATATCCATTTCCTAAAACTATACTCTTCTGTGACCATTATGTTGTTAGTAGGCAGGTGTTGACATAATCTACAGTGCATAGCCTTCTTGAGTACCTTAGAAAAAATCTGTCATAAATACATAAGCCTGTGATTTGTCATACTATTTTGTCTCTGTAGAGTGGTTTTACTACTGCAATTTTCAAATGGTCAGGGAAAATACCTGCATGTAGCATAAATGTAGCTTAATGGCTGACAGATAAGAGATGCACAAGCTTTGAATTTTTTACTTGTTACTTCATAACCTGATGATTTTTTTCGGGAATGCATTATACTTTTTATCTCAGCTTCAATGATTGGGATTATTTTTATGCTAGGAAAGTTTCCAAGAAATAAATCTTTAGAATTGAGATAGCATCTCCTTTCTGTTTTTGTTGAACATTTAATTTTTCAGTAATTGTTATAAAGAAATTATTGAAGGCAAAGGCCATGTCTGTTGGATCCTTTAATTTTTCATCATTCACCAGTAAGGTGGAAACCTGATCCACTATATGTACTTTCCCTGGCTCTTTTGTTGTAATGTTCCATGTTGTTTTTATTTTGTTGTTAGATTTTGCTGTAAGTCTATTTTAGTGTGCTTCTTAGCTTCTTTTATAACTTTCCTTAGGATTTTTTAATATTTAATATGCTGTTGCTTTTGGATCTTTGCTGTTCTTAGTGAAGGCATACAGATTTCTTTTGTGTTTACATGATATTTTTGTCTCATGTGCAATTCAGTCATTCTTATCATTCATACCTTTGTTAAACTGGAAAACTAGCTTGGAAAATTTTTAAGAAAGTGCATAGAAGTGAGTTAAACATACAGTTAGGATCTTTATCTATATAAACAGATTCCCAGTTGTTTTTTTTAGTGCAGTCTGAAAGTTCATGATTGTTTCATTGTCTGTGAATCTGGTTCCCTGCTTCAAAGGAAATATGTTTATTGTTGCATATATATTGTTAGTTGTGAGAATTTGAGCATCATGGTCTGATAGGCCATTTATTATGTGATAGAAGATAAATTTATTCTACTGTTATCCACAGATATATTATCAGTGGTAGCACGTGGGTTATTTTGATTCTTGTTGCAAAATTTACTGTGTGCAACAGATTGTATGTTGCTAATAATGGGGTTAGTTGTTTTTTTGGTTGCTTTCAATGAGATAATCTGTTTATGTCTCTGCAAATTAAAAGTTCCACTTTAAGTTTATACAGATGTTTTATAGCATCATCTATATTCTTTATAAGTTCATTAAAATTTCTTGTAGGCACTCTGTATAGCTTAATGTAACTAATTTAGATGATTTAATCTCTAGTTCAATGGCACAAATCCTTTTCTGTACAGTTACATGAAATATTCGTTTTGCTGAAATGAAGATCTCCGTTCCATACATTTGGATGGTGGCAACTTGATTCAAATATATAGTCTGGTAGTATGAGATGTTGCAGGTACTGTTCCTCCATGTGACGCTCACTGAAACATAGTACATGGGGATTAATGTTATGTGTCTCTAAAGAATTTATTAATTCGTTAAGTTTACTTCTTAGCATCCAGATATTTTGATGAAAGATTTGTAGTGAATTAGATAAATCTATAGTTCTATCTTGGTTTCTGAACTCCAGGTAATGACAATCAATATATTTTAGGTGCCTGTGTACTTTTTTAAGCTAAAAAAGGGGAGGCTCTTCCACTGGTGATAACAGGAATGCTGCTAGTACCTGACACATTTTTATCACCTAAACTCTTAGCAGTAAGAAGTATAAGCCTTTTTTTGCCTTGTGAATTTAGATGGCAGTCTTCCCTCTGAAATGATGTGGTTTCAATAACATGAATGTGGGACTTGTCACACCCCAGTACAACCCGATCAATCCTTAGATTCACATTCCACACTTTTCTGTTTATCCGGTACTTGTCATGCCTCCAGAAGAGGTGTACAGATCTGACATTTGTGTTATTTGACCTCTGCATTGAAGTTGATGTCCTTTGAATTCAGTAATGGTAATTTCTATCCAGGCTGTTTCTTGGCCCTCTCACTATAATAATATGATATCGCTTGGTTAGGTCATTACCAAACTTCTGCAGGTACTCATCGACATCAGCAAGAGGTGCATTGGGCTTAAAAATATTTGTGATTTCATATTCAGAGCCCAGGTGTTCTTGGAGCATGGGCCAAATTTCCCTCCCATAACTACTTCCAAGTGATCAAATCTTCCTTTTCTGACTTTTTATCGTCTCAGTATGTGGTTTTACTTAGTTTTCCACATGCATCGAGAAACCTGTGCTCTGCTGATCAACGTGCAGTACACTGAATCTGTTGCTCAGCTTAACATGAGGTACAACATCTGCAGAGAACCTACAGGATCTGGACTTAAGAAATTTTTGGCGTAGACTAGTTACATAAATCATCTCAAATATCCTTATCCTTAATATTACTGCTTTCCAGCTTCATAAAGAATTTATTTCTTCCCTTGCTGCCTGTAATTCATGATCCAGGTTGTATGGAATGTTGATAGTTTTACATAGGATGTGTGACTTATTGAACTGTAAATGAATTAAGGTAGACAAGAGTTGTTACTGGACAAACGTCCAAAATACTGAGTGCTTGTAGAAGAAAAAGTGGGTGGATTAAGTCTTATGCTTGAACATTGTCTTTGGAAATCCCTCAAACACCTTGTACAGAAGACAGGAGTTCCAAATTTTAGCACACAGGAATAGTGTTTCTGAAATAAGGCAAGACATGGTAGTCAGGATTGAAACTGTGTAAATTTCTGAACAGAATGAATTTTTGTAATTTGATCCCTCATTCTGTTCTACCATCACCCACCTTGCTTCTCTGACAAGGTGTGGTCTTGCTCATACAGTGAGGTAAATTCAAGAAAAAATGCTGCAGCGCATGAAATTCGAGACAAATACATGAGAATCCGTTACTATGGAATTAGAATTGATTTGCCAAGTGTGTGCATATAGAAAATGTGTTGATTTTCTTGGAGAACACAATTCTTAAAGGTACATGGAATAGATTTTAACTCATGAAGGATGTCAGTATGTATTTTTACAAAAGCAGGCTGTTTGTGTGTGATGCACTGGTCGAGTACTTACCAAAGTTTCAGAGAATTGTAGTACCTTAATTTTTGGGGCCAAGCCATCCAACAGATGTCAGGATCTGCCCTTGAAATTGTACAGTGTCATGTTGCAGAAGACTTGCACCTCTAGCAGTATCTCTGCAAGAAACTAAAATCTTGCAGAAGGTAACATTGCTACTGTGCATGTAGCATGGTCATGAACATATTGAAGGAAGTTATCTGGGGAATGATTTTTTAACAGTGATATGTGGGCAGCGTGCGATCACAACCACTACTCTTGTGTATGTTATGTCTGTTACGTATTGTGTTTGGGGGGGGGGGGGGGGGCACAACGCTTAGTTTTTAAAGGCATTTCCCTACAAAAGGGGAGAACTCAGGAAAATGTCCAAAGGGAGGTTAACTGTGTTCAGCCAGAAGAACATACACATGCTATTAAGTGGAGGCACCCAATGTGTGGAGAACATTTGTAACATCTGCTGTGGTCTGGGAAGATGTAAATTTTAGGCTGTAGGTTAAGTTGTGGACACCCCTGTCTGCCTTCAGATTACAGGTTTGGTGAGGGATAAGTTTACCTGTAATTTAATACTGTAGGTAACAACTTTACTTTTATTGTTGGACTGTAGGGCAGGTTAGGACCAACTTGACTTTTATCTTCACCTTTGGACTGTGGGTTAGATTAGGGACAACCTTAACATTTCTTGCAAATTGTAGGTTAAGCTAAAGGCAACTTTAATTTTACCTTTCTTGTGTAATATGTTTTCTTTTGGGTAATTCCCCGGCGTCTGAGTTCTAATAGCCGACGTTTTGGAACCCTCTCTCAGTTCCATCTTCATAGGCAGGTGAATGAAGTATGACAGGGGATGGGATGTGAGGTGTATTTATACCTGACAGGGTTCTGGCAGGCTGGTGGAGGAGCCAGTGGAAGGCGAGTGACCGGATGTGGGCGGGTAGGTGCACAACAGGTTGTGGAAGGGGGCAGGTATATAAGTGCAAGTGCGGGTGGGATCACTGTAGTGTGCTCGGTGGATGTCTCCTTTTCTTGATTTTGTGTAGCAGTGGTTTCCGGGATTTACTGAGGTTGAAACCCCCATCTCTGTTGATGTTATTAGGATGCATCTCTATTTCGATGGCTTTTCTGATGAGATGATCCATGTAGCCAGTTTTAGAGGAGAAGAGTTTAGTATCCTGTAATCTGATGATGTAGTCATGATTGAAACTATGTTCGGCAATCGCTGATTTGTCGGGTTGAAACAGTTTCATATGTCTTTCGTGTTCTTTAATGCGGAGCTGGATGGACTGTCTGCTCTGTCCGATGTACACCTTGCCACATTCACAAGGGATCGCAAAGGATCCCTGTTGTGCACCTACCCGCCCACATCCGGTCACTCGCCTTCCATTGGCTCCTCCACCAGCCTGCCAGAACCCTGTCAGGTATAAATACACCTCACTCCCATCCCCTGTCATACTTCATCCACCTGCCTATGAAGATGGAACTGATAGAGGGTTCCAAAACATCGGCTATTAGAACTCAGGACGCCGGGGAATTACCCAAAAGAAAACATATTACATATAGAACACGGCGAAAGCTTAAAATCAAGAATTTACCTTTCTTCTTCATCAGTAGGGCCCGTAGCTAATGCCACGGATGTACTGCAGCCTAGAAGGCTTATTGTACTCACCCTACCCCCCCCCCTGCCTGTTTGGATGTTCTCATGTTCACTGCCAGGTACCTCCATGTTCACAACATTGTGAGAGATCCTAGTAGCAAAAGGTGGAACTGTGTGGGCTAGAATTGGCTGGTAATTTTGCCTGAAACTGTGACTTCCACATCAATTCAGGGATCTTTTACATGCCGCAAATCTGCGACATGGGACCCACGGCTTTACTTCCCTTGCAAAGGAAGGCGTGCTGAGAATTTTTTCGCCCTGAAAAATCGTGATGGCTTCGGCTGGGTTTGAACCCGCAAACTTGGGTACTTAAGGGCAGCACACTACCCCTAGACCACCAAAGCCGCTTTAATTTTACCGTTGCTTGTAGTCCACATGTGCAGGAATGTTGGAAGGAATGTCTTATACCTGAGAGGTTTAGCAATGGGGATTGAAAGATTTTATGGTTTGCATGGTAAATTTAATTTCTAATTGCCACAGTGTATAATTTTATTAAATATATCTTTTGGCTTGTAGCAATATTTTGACAATGCACCACTGATGAATGTGCCTGGTAGAACCCATCCTGTCGAAATTTTCTACACACCAGAGCCAGAAAGGGACTACCTTGAAGCTGCCATACGAACTGTAATTCAGATTCACATGTGTGAAGAAATTGCTGGAGATGTCCTACTGTTCCTCACAGGCCAAGAGGTTTGTATTTAGACATTACACTCTCATATTTTCTTCAGAACCTGGGATTTAGATAATATTACCTGCCCTATATTGCTTTAATCTTCAGGAAATAGAAGAAGCCTGTAAGAGAATTAAAAGAGAAATTGATAACCTTGGACCAGAAGTTGGTGAGCTGAAATGCATTCCTCTGTATTCTACACTTCCTCCAAATCTTCAGCAACGTATCTTTGAACCTGCACCACCAAATAAACCCAATGGAGCCATTGGACGGAAAGTAGTTGTATCAACAAATATTGCCGAAACCTCTCTCACTATTGATGGTGTTGTGTTTGTGATTGATCCAGGATTTGCAAAACAGAAGGTAAGTCATAATTTAACAAGCATTTATGGAACAAAATCGTGCATACAAGAAAGAAAATCTGATGTTTGCAAGATGGACAGTGTAATGGGTTTTGTGAACTGGCAGTTCACACAAGCTCCAGCCACAAATTGTAATTAGCTTTACATTACAGTGAAACATTTTTCACGGCACCTGTGGATTCTTAGAAGGTTACATTTATTCCAAATAATTTATAACATTATGTATTGCTAACACTTGCTAAAACTGAAGTTTTGATCACTATTACAATACTGAATACTACAACAAGAAATTTTAAGTACAAACTACACATAGTGATCAGATAAATTCTTGTATTTGGTGGAGGTGTAAATATTGAAACAAAAATCAAACCTCATGTACAGTCTGTCTTAGTAACTTCATTCCTACACTAATTTACTCTCCCTGAGGATGATCCCATAGAGGGATTGAAACATGTAGGAGATATTTTAAATCCATTTTAATCAGATAATGTGATTTTAATAGTTTGACAAGT
>Ga0123352_10009132_pt1 | contig 15481 bp, 15 predicted proteins | sample TergutLab28metaG_FD_89700 | JGI IMG/M metagenome (GOLD analysis project Ga0123352, IMG submission 89700) | Labiotermes labralis P1 segment gut microbial communities from Petit-Saut dam, French Guiana - Lab288 P1 | ecosystem: Host-associated > Arthropoda: Insects > Digestive system > Gut ... | reverse complement strand
TTTTGTTCTGTCTGCTGGGGAATTAGAAACGGCGTTTAGGCTGGAACCAGAAAGCACCCTAAATATCACAGGTGGCTTGTTTGACGGTGGTTATGGGCTTGGTTTTTTGCTGGACGATGCAACACTTAATATTTCTGCTGGGCATTTTCAAGGGTTTGAAGGTGGGCTTGTAGAAATGTGGAATGGCTTGCTTAATCTTAGGGGTGGCGGTTTTGTTGCCAATGGTTCACCAGCCACAAATGGCGGTGTTGTGGCGGCTTATGGGAGTTCTGACATAAATATTAGTGGCGACCCCGTTTTTCAAGGTAATATTGGGCATGACGGGGGCGTTGTCCATTTAGCGGACGATTCTTCCTTAATAATGTCTGGCGGGCAAATGTTGGACAACACCGCATTTCGTGGCGGTGGTATTTTTGCCGATGGTTTGGACACCCTGCGGATGATTGATATAATTGGCGGTCACACTGGGCTAAATCCTATGTTCGGGGGTAATTCTGCCTCCACGGGGACGTTGTACCATCTACCTATGGGGCTTGATACCCTACATGCAACTGCAATTCATAATGACCAGTGGTCTGGCGGGATGCCCCATGGATTTAATAACAATGACGTTAACCAACCTGGGGATGATTTTGCCCTGCAATTTGTGCCTTCTGATGAGGGGGTTCGCCATCCCGATGCCTTCCCCATGGAGGATTTGGGAATACCCCTTGGCGAGCTTGGTTTTGCCCTGCCTGCTGGCGAGGAAATGGGCAGTGTGCCAGCTTTTGCGGAAGCACTATCGGCTTTACCAAATCCAGAGCGGGCGGGGTTTGAGTTTGCAGGTTGGGTGGCGGGGATGCCAGACGGAGAACAGGTAGATTTTGAAGATTTGCCCCCAGATACCCCCATGCCAGAGGAAAATTTGGCGTTTTATGCTAGGTGGGAACCTATCGACTTTCCCATAACTTTTAATTTTGACCTGACCCCCGAGCAAGAAGAAGCCTTTGGTGATTTGTTGGAAGAAGCCGATTTGCCAGAAAGTTTCAACCCGAACCAATTGCCTATGGAAATTGAATTACCTTGGCTGTATGATTGGGCGGTGGATGGTATGGAAATGGCGACCCCAGAGGGGGAGGAGAGTTTAGATGTTCCAGAGGATGCTCCTAATTCCGCCCAAATTCCTCCTACATTGGATGACCAGCCCACCGCAGGGCCGTTGGAGATAACTCCCAGCTTTGTGCCTTTAGATGAAACCACTCCACCGCCACCCCCGCAAGATTCGCCACCTTCTCCTAGTGACGATGAGGATGATGAAGGCGACAACGGTGATGACTTCCAAAATCCAGATGACGAAAACGACAATCCGCCCCCTGATGATGACGGTGACGATGATGATGGAAGTGGTAACGGCGACGGGAGAGGTTCTGGTGGCGGTAATGGCGGTGGAGACGGAAATGGTAATGGTGGCAGTGGAGGTGGTGGTGGCTCTGGCAATACCAGCGACAACCCAAATCAAAACCCACTAACAGGCGACAACTTTGCACTGGCAGGGCTGATTTTCTCCATTGTAGGTTTGACGGCATCTTCAGTCTTAACATTCCTGTTAATCTTAAACCGTAAAATCAAAGGCGATGCTGAAGAAAGCACATAAATGGTAGGGGCGAGCATTGCTCGTCCCAGCTGGATAAACGCAATAAAAAGGAGAAACCATGAACATCAAAATGATTGTAATGGATTTAGATGGCACACTGTTAAGGACAGACAAAACCGTGTCAAAATACACCTTGGATGTGCTGGCAAAGTGTCGAGAAAAGGGTATAATGATTGCCATAGCCACCGCCAGAAGTGTTCATAACACAAAAGTATTCACCGATTTTATGACCCCTGATGTGCAAATCACAAGTGGGGGCAGTGTTGCAATCCACAACGGGCAAACCATCCACCAAGCTTTGCTAATTGGAGAGGAAGCCAATGCCTTAGCTTCTCACCTAACAACAGTAGATAGTGTGGGGTATATTACCGCACGCACGGATGAGGGGTATTTTGTCAATAAACCATTAGACTTATCCGACCCTAGTTGGAGGGGATATGAAGACGCAATCATTGTAGACTTTACACAGAACATCCTTGGTCAAACGCAAAAGATTGTGGCGGAAATGCCATCAGCTAAGGTGGCTGGTGAGGTTGTGTCACATTTTCCTAATGTGAAAGCAACTTCCTTTACAGGCGAAAGCCGGGTGTCGTTCGCCAACAAAAATGCCACCAAATGGCAGGTGGTATCAGCGGTTGCGTCCCATCTTGAAATTGACAACAGAAACATTGTTGCTTTTGGTGATGGCTTTAATGATTTGGAAATGATAGAAAAATGTGGAGTGGGTGTCGCCATGGCAAACGGCATTGGGGAAGTTAAGTCGGTAGCAAACTTTATATGTGACACCAACGATAATGACGGCGTGGCTAAATGGCTGGCAGAGCATCTGCTGGGATGTGAATAGTTGACGAAACCTGCCCCTATCATAAATATTTACCCAAAAAACAAAACCCTACAATTAGGGAGACTGACGTAAGAAAATGATGCAAAAACAGGACGCAAGCATGAATATGTATCCTGTTTTTGCATGCACCATATAATTTCGAGTACACTCTTGATTTTAAGACTTCCAGCTCATGCAAAGGGCGTAGTATCCAGTACTTTGTGTGGCTCAACAAAATTCTCACAGGATTTTTTGGGGGGATTGAGGGCTATGCCACCAACAAGCGGTTTGTGGATTTGCCAAATGGCAAGCCACAAGCATTGCTTGCCGCATCCAAACTACATTCAAGTATAGTTCTCCGCAAAAACAAAATTTAATTTACAATAAATCACTCTTGCCTAAATTGCAATCCCTGCAAAGAGTTTGCAAATTTTCAATAACGGTTTCTCCGCCTTTTGACCACGGCACAATATGGTCTACATGTGGTTCCACTCCGAGATTTATGGCTGGCGACTTGCCACACACACGACATTTACAATTATCTCGTATCAAAATCATATACTTCAATCTTAAATTTACATCACGACTTGTTTGCCTTCTATTTAATTCCAAAATGTTCGAGTCTGGTGGAACAAAATTTTCATCATTAGCCCATTCGATAAACCTTTCCAACGCTTTTCCCCAGCTGCCAAATCTGTCATTAAATTTGCCTCTATGATGATTGCTACGCTCCTTGATGTCTCTCGTTGTTGGCCGTCTTCCTAATTCAACCCAAAGTTGCAGTATCTCATTCAACAATTCGATTTCAGTAGTTTTAGAATTGTTTTGAAACTTGGTCTTTTGAACACCGATTAAACTAATTGCTTTACTCCAGCCAATTTGTTTATGAACGGTGGTACAGCTAGCTATATTTGAATCGACGGTTTTTCGATAATCTCTGTAGATTTTTACGTTGAGCTTACCTTTATTGGCATCAGCGACCTTTTTCATATCAAGCAATAATTCTTCATCAGTTCGACTTCTAGTGTATTTCGTAATTTGAAAGTCCATAGTGTCCTCCAATCCTGTTTATCGATAATTAATTATACCATGATGTTTTGGACGAAGTCAAGAAATCAAAATAAAACGACATAGCTAACACCATGCCGTTCACTTGGGTTTAATGTTTTGTTACCTCTGCCTTGCATTGCCGTGGAGGATGGTTACGAAATTGCGGCTTCTAGTGCAATTTTCATCATATCGGTGAAGGATTCTTGGCGTTCTTGCGACGTGGTGGCTTCATTGGTGAAAACCATATCGGAAATGGTTAGGATTGCCATAGCTTTTTTGCCAAGGCGGGCGGCGGTGGCATATAACCCAGCCGCCTCCATTTCTACCGCTAAAACCCCCATTCTTTGCCAGCTTTTTGTGGCTTCGGGGTTGTCGTTGTAAAACACGTCGCTAGTTAGCACATTGCCTACAAACGGGGTTTTGCCAGCCTGTTTAGCGGCATTTACGGTCGCTGTAATTAGGTCAAAATCTGCAATGGGTGCGAAAGTGCCGTTAAGGCTGTACTGGCTGATAAAATTGGAGTCTGTGCAGGCGGCTTGGGCTATTACAATATCCCTTAGGTTGATGCCCTCGGCGATACCGCCAGCCGTTCCAACACGTATAATGGTTTCGACCTCAAAAAATTCATAAAGTTCATGGGCGTATATACCTATTGAGGGTATGCCCATACCAGAACCCATGACGGAAAGTTGATGACCCTTGTAATTACCCGTAAATCCAAGCATACCCCGCACGCCATTAAACTGCTGGGCGTCCTCTAAAAAGTTGGCTGCGATAAATTTTGCCCTTAATGGGTCTCCTGGCATTAGTACGGTTTTGGCGATTTCGCCCACTCTGGTTTCGATATGTGGTGTCATTAGCATACCCCTCCTAAAATATTTTGTTTGCAAGCACTTGTTGCGTACCACCCGCAGTCGCCACAAATGTCGTCCATAATGGTGGTTGTCATGTTAGTATTGATTTTGTTGATGATTTGGTTGTATATATAATTCTTTTCCTCGATGCCGAAATAATTAACAATCTTTCTGTCCATGGTTTTGACTTTTTCGTTGGTCTCGCACAAATCTTCGCCAATCATTAGCGGGCATTTGTTACAAATGTCGTCGGTGGATAATACGATTTCAACCATAGCATCCCTACTGTTTCGCAAATGGCTTGTGATAGCGTCCATATTTTCAACAAAATCTTCACTGTAGCCCTTACCCTCGTAACCTTGGGTACACAACAGATGATGAGGACGCAACTTCATACAATCACCTCATTTTCCGATAATCTTTTTTGAATTGTGTTAAAATTTTATGCAAAATATCTTGATATTCCTTGGTACGTCCTTGGGCTTTGCGGATGCGGGCTTGCTCCAACAACACAGCCCCGCTTTCTGGCGACATGGCAACCGCACGGGAAATTGCCCAATGTGCTTTGGTTAAATCATAATCTTGGCGGTGATAACTTGCTAGGGCAGTCCATAGGTCGGGCTGGTTTTTTTCTTTTAATACCGCCCTTTCCAAGGATTTGATGGCTTGGGGTAAATCCCCAGACTGTGCTTGGTATGCCGCCCTTTTCTTCAAAAATTCCAAATCTTGCTGGTTTTCTGGGATTTGCTCTAGGTTGCCCAAAGCTTTTTCAAACTGACGCACCCTCATATAACAGTCGCTTATGCGGTAGATGTAGGCGGGGTCGGATTTATGTGTCAAAGCTGCCTGATATGCCTTCATTGCCCCGAAGAAGTTGCGTTGGTGAAATTGGATTTCACCTTGGAAATACAATAATTCGGGGTGGTTGCGGTCGCTTGTGGATAAGATTAATTCGTTTGCGCGGTCAAAATCCCCTGATAGAATAACTGCTTCAATAAGGTTTAGGCGTAGTTGCTGGGATGTGGGTTCTAAATTTAATGCTTTTGTGAAGTAATTGGTGGCTGTGTGGGTGTCCCCTGCCTGCAACAATGCCATGCCTGCATTATTGAAAAGTGGCACGTTTTCTTGATGCTTCAAGGCACGTGAATAGTAGCTGTAAGCACGCTCTCCATCACCAGCGGATAGCCAATAGTCCCCCTGCTCCTTGTGTTTTTCCCAAATATGACGTTTTTCCCATGCTGTTAGCTCTTTTTGCAGTCCCACCAAGCTTTCTTTGGGTAAATAGTCTACGAGGGAAAGGAAGGATAGGTAAGCCATGGAAGTGTTTTCCATAGCCGACAAGTCACGCATTTTAACGGCGATATGGTGCAAGCCAAGGCTTTCCATCCACTGGATAAATGGGGTCGCCAAAAAATCCTCCATGGACTGTCGCCAATGGTGCAGACAGTGGTATAAAGCCTCCTCAAAAGAATAGACCTTAATACCTGTTGTGTTAAATTCGTAAGCTATGCGGTTTTCTTCTTGGGAAGCACAAAGGTATAAATTGGACATATGGTACTCCTAACAGGTGTGATTATTATGATTATACCACAATAAAAGAAGCAAGACAACAAATGTGCAAAAAAATGTCAAGATTTTCATAAAAACCTTGACAGGGTCTGTCGATTGATGTTATAATGTTGTTGCAAGTCTCGCAACCTGACATTGGGTAAATAGAAACCACGTAATGGTGGGTACAACCATCGAAAAGAGTCCCACCATTACGTGTTACCCAGTCTAAATACATAGACCTAAAGATGATTATACATCATCCAAGGTCTTGTTTGCAAGTGCTTTTTCAAAATTAATATAAATGGTAGGGGCGGGCATTGCCCGTCCTTTTTCTGTTGGCACTATACTTTTGGGATTTACGGTGTCGTCAATCGGACTGGGACGGGCAATGCCCGCCCCTACCATGATTATAATTGTAAACAGTGTGTGAGGTTATAAAGTATTTGGGTTGTGGGTGGTTAGAATGTTATGCTGTTTAGGAATTGTTGTAGGCGTTCGCATTGGGGGTTGCCAAAGATTTGGTCGGGTGTGCCTTCCTCGGTTATGCCACCGTCGCACATGAATAGTACACGACTGCCTACGTCTCGGGCAAAGTGCATTTCGTGGGTTACGACAACCATTGTCATGCCTTCGTTTGCCAAGTCACGCATTACGTCCAGCACTTCACCTACCATTTCGGGGTCTAGTGCTGATGTTGGCTCGTCAAACAACATCATGCGGGGACGCATTGCAAGACTGCGGGCGATTGCCACACGTTGCTTTTGTCCGCCAGATAACTGCACGGGATAAGAATTTGCTTTGTCAGCCAAGCCGACACGCTTTAGGAGTTGCATTGCCACCTCTACGGCTTCGGCTTTTTTCATTAGACCTGTTTGCACAGGGGCGAGGGTAAGGTTGCCCAGCACCGTTTTGTGCGGAAATAGGTTAAAGTGTTGGAACACCATGCCCATTTTTAGACGGACGGCGTTAATATCGGTTTTTTTTGCGGTGATGTCCACGTCATCCACTAAAATTTTGCCACCAGTGGGCTGTTCTAGCAGGTTAAGGCAACGCAAAAATGTGGATTTGCCACTGCCAGACGGCCCTATTATGACCACACGTTCCCCGTCTTCAATCTTAACAGAAACATCCTTTAGAATGTTCAAATCCCCAAAGTCTTTTTTTAGGTTTTCAACGAGTATCACTTTTACGCAACCTCCTCTCCAAAATACTTAAAAGCCAAGTTAAGATGCTGATAACAGTAAAGTAAAGAATAGCAGAGGATATAAGGGGAACAAAAGGGTCTGCTGTGTTGGCGCGGATAAGGTCTGCCGCTCTTGTCAAATCCACCATGCCGATAAAACCGACCACTGATGTTTCTTTTATCATCGTTATAAATTCGTTACCAAGAGGCGGAAGGGCGTTTTTAATGGCTTGTGGCAAAATAATTAGTCGCATATTTTGTGTTGATGACAACCCCAAACTGCGTCCCGCTTCGGTTTGACCTTTATCTACGCTCATTATACCGCCACGGAAAACCTCGCATAAATATGCACCAGAATTGACACCAAAAGCGATGATGGCAACCCAAAGCCGTGTGACATCTGTACCCACAAATATAACAAACCACCAAATCATCAATTGAACAAGGACGGGCGTGCCACGAAATACGCTTACATAAGCCGTTGACAGCCAGTTAAGGGGTTTTATGTTGGACAGTCGCATAAGGGCAGATAAAAGCCCTAAAATTACCCCAATTAAAACTGCACCAGCAGATACCTGTAAGGTGACAAGCAAGCCGTTTAATAGGTCTTGCCATCGGTCGGCGTGGATAAGGGATGCCCATATATTACGTAATAACCCCTCTTCCCAGCCGGGAGGAGGGGTTGCCGAAAGTATAAAGCCCACCATTATTGTCCACCGAAAAACATTTCGTAAATTCTTCTAAACTCGCTGGATTCTTGTAGTTGCATAAGTGCTTCATTCAAATCTTCTAACAGTTGGGTTTGGTCACGATTAACTGCAATTGCATATTCTTCGTGTGCTAAAACATCTTCAAGCATTCTGATTTCTGGGTTTTGCTCCATAAATAGGCTGGCAACGGTAAAGTCGATTATAACAGCGTCTACACGTCCTGTTCTTAGCTCCAAAATTGTGTCAGGTGCCATGTTGAAGCGATATACCGTGGCATCTGGCAAGTACCAACCCGCTACAAGGTCGCTTGTTGTACCTAATTGTACTGCAATTCTTGCATTTTCGAGCTGGTCTATTTCGGTTATGTCGCTGGCATCTTGTACCAAAACCACTTGAGTTGTTCCGAAATAAGGATTTGTAAAGTTGACATTTTGCAATCTTTCTTCTGTTACGGAAATTGCAGCAATGGCAATGTTGGCACGTCCTGTATAAACGGCAGTCAAAACACCGCCGAAGTCCATGTTGTCAATACGCAAATCCATGTCCAAAATTTCCGCCAAAGCCCTTGCCATATGTATGTCAAAACCATCATATTCGCCATCTTCGTTTATAAACTCAAATGGAGGAAAGTCCGCACTGGTTGCCATGACTAGCACTTGCCTATCACTGCTACCCGTCGCCTCTCCGCCACAAGCGGCAAGCAATAGTGCAAAGGCACTTAATAACAGTAACATAGGAATGAGTCTTTTCATCTCATCATCCTCCTTCAAAAAATTTCATCTAGTATACTACAATTAGTCAGCTTGTGTCAAGCTTAATTTTTTGGAAAATTTATTTTGTGAATTGCATACCTTTTCAAAAAAAATGCGTATACTTACTTAGAAAGGCAAAAATAAACTTTAGCACATACAAGGAGGAAGCATTATGCAAGAAGAGAGAATGAAGGTTTTAGAGATGGTAGACGAGGGAAAAATTTCTGTAGACGAGGCTACGAAGCTGTTGCACAGCCTAGGGGCTGGGCATGACGGTACAAGCTTTGAAGAAAAGTTTAATAGGTTTTCCCATGACACCAAAGAATTTTTTAAGGATGTAGGTGGTAAGATTAACGAAATGTACAAAGAGGTTGAACCTAAGGTAAAATCTGCCACCCAGAAAGTTGTATCCAAAACGGCGGACATTGCTGAAAACATTTCGCAAAAGTTGGACGAAAAGGCAAAAAGCATGGATAAGACCGATGCTTGTTGCTGTCCTACCGAAGATTGCTGTGAAGCACCAGCCGACAATGGTCCACGCCCAGAATAATAAAAAACAGCCCCCTTGTGGGCGTTTTTTATTTCTTATGTTGTCCTTTTTGTAAATATGTGTTTATTTTTTGCGGAAATCATGTATAATCATAATAATGAATTGTGGATAGATTTCTGGAGGAAAATAATGGATAAGCTTAAAATAGTGGCGGGTTGTGATAATTACCATTTTGTGGGCATTGGCGGGGTAAATATGTCGGCCTTGGCGGAGGTTTTGTTTCGTGAGGGTTATACTGTTAGTGGTTCTGATAAATCGGATTCGTCTGCGGTGGCTAAATTGCGGGATTTAGGGCTGGTGGTTGCCATTGGGCATGATGCGTCAAACCTGTCTAAAGATGCTCAGGTGGTGGTTTATAATGCCGCTGTGCCTGCCGACAATCCCGAGGTGTCTGAGGCACGACAGCGGGGACTTAAATTGTTAGATAGGGCGCAACTTTTGGGACTTTTGATGCAAAATTATGACTATCCCATATGCGTGGCGGGTACACATGGCAAAACCACCACCACATCCATGCTTGCGGAAATTTTTATGGCTGCGGACGCTGACCCTACTGTTATGAGTGGCGGAATTTTGCCATCCATGGGGGGCGCTATGCGTATTGGTGGGCGAAAATTCTTCATCGCCGAGGCTTGCGAGTACCATGACAGTTTTTTGAATTTCTTCCCAAAAATTGGCATAATTTTGAATTTGGAAATGGACCATGGGGATTATTTTGGTGGCGAAGCGGGATTGCGTCAATCCTTTCGTAGGTTCGCAGAGCTTATCCCTGCTGATGGTTTGTTGATTATAAACAACGAAATTACAGGACTTGACGAGATTGTAAGTGGGCTTAATTGCGAAGTCCTAACATTTGGCAGTGGTGGTGAAGTTTGTGCCTGCGATGTGGAATTTTCGGTAGATGGATGCAGTTTTTGCCGTATTGATGGACTTGGAAAGCTTGCACTTGGCGTCCCTGGCACACATAACATCTCCAATGCTTTGGCAGCAATTGCTGTGGCACGCCATTTTGATTTACCTTTTGAAAAAATGTCGGAAGCCTTGTCTGTGTTTAAGGGTGCAGACCGTCGTTTTCAGCGTAAGGGTCAACTTAACGGTGCGGAAATTGTCGACGATTATGCCCACCACCCAACAGAGGTGTCGGCAACCATTGGGGCCGCCAGAAATATGGAACACAACCGCCTTTGGGTAATTTTTCAACCCCACACACATGAGCGAACAGCAAAATTCCTAGACGATTTTGCCGGGGCATTACGAGGTGCTGACGAGGTGATTATTCTTGACATTTACCGCCCAGCAGGTCGGGAGCAGGAGCAAGCAACCGTACACGCCCAAGATTTAGCCCGCAAAATTGATGCAAATTGCAACTATGCCCCAGATTTTGAGTGGGCGGTGGCATATGTGCGTAAAAATCTAAAAAAAGGTGACATTGCCATAACCATGGGGGCGGGGGATGTGAATCGCCTTGGAGACATGATATTAAATGGTTGATTTTTGTTTGGCACTATGCTACAATAGTTAAAAAGTTTATGGGGGAATTCAAATGAAAACAGTTTTTAAGACACAAGGCACTTGCGCACAAGAGATAATTTTCGAAATTGAAGACGGAATTATCAAGTCAATAGAATTTGTGAAGGGTTGCCCTGGTGGTGGGCAGGGGGTTAGTGCCTTGGCAATTGGTCGCACACCCGAGGAGGTAATTGGTGCAACCAAGGGCATATTGTGCAGGGACAGACCCACATCTTGCCCAGACCAATTGGCAATTGCTTTAAGCGAATATCTTGCAAAAGCATAAATTTTAGCGAATAGTGTCATAATATCTCTGAGAGGGGATGATGACATAAAAAAAGCGATAATATGTGGACTTGTGGCATTAATGTTTGCAGCAACCACGCCAAATGATTTTAAGAGTTGGTATTTTGTGCCAGCGGTAGAGGGGCAGTCCCCAGGCTGGGATGCCAGCTTTGATTTGGAAAAGTATAACACCCACTATCTGGGCGACACCACCCGACCCGAGATTTTTTTGACTTTCGACGAAGGTTATGAAAACGGCTTTACGGAAGTTATCTTAGATGTGTTGCGGGACAAAAATGTACCTGCTGCGTTTTTTGTAACAAAGCCATATATAAAAGATAACCCAGATTTGGTGCGACGAATGGTTGACGAAGGGCATATTGTGGGCAACCACACGGTTCGCCATAAAAGTTCACCTAGCCTTTCTTCCGATGAAATTGTACAGGAGCTTGCTGGTGTTTGTGAATATTTCAAAGAAGTGATTGGGCATGAAATTCCTAGGTTTTTCCGTCCTCCTATGGGTGAGTATAGCCAGCGGGTGCTGGAAGATGTGGCAAATGAGGGTTATGCCACCATTTTCTGGTCTTATGCTTATGCGGATTGGATGGTGGACAAACAGCCAGGGGCAGCGGTTGCCCATAAAAAGGTGACGGAGAACTTGCACAATGGTGCAATAATATTGCTTCATGCTGTTTCTAGTTCTAATGCGGAGGCTATGGGTGATATTATCGACACCGCCCGTGCTATGGGTTACGAATTTAAGTGTTTAAGCCAATTAAATGCCCCACAATTTCCGCCAAAGTTGTGGGATTAATAAAAACAACACCATTGTGGTTGACAAGCCCGCAATGGTGTTGTTTTTATTGTACAATTTCAAATAAGTTCAAAATCGTGATTATGGATTGCTCTCTTGTATAGACGCCCTGTGGGTCAAAGATGCTGTTGCCAATGCCACCCATAATCACAGTGGACTGCATTGCTCCGACTGAGTTAACGGCCCATGATGAAATGCTGGGATTGTCGGAAAATGTGGGTCGTGAAGTCGATAAGTTTTGCCCTTATTATTGCTTATCTGTTGACGAAGTACTCCAATTTTATTATCCAAATCGTAAAGAAGAATTTCGGCATTGTCGCTTTCTGCACCCAATAAAGTAACTCTAATAAACATAGGGATTTCATTATGTATTGTACCCCCTGTTTGCAAGTATTTTTTGAAAAAGTTATTGACATGATTTGGATTAGGGTATATAATAATCGTATATTGTCAGGAGGGTGAAATTATGGAAAAGATTATGTTGAATTTTAATAATATGGGTGTTGCCCAATCTGAGATTGCGGGTATTGGTGACAAAATTGCTGATGCTGTTAAGGCTATGGGAGATAAGCGTAGTAAAATGGCTTGGCGGGATTTACCGTATAACCAAGACGCTGTTGTTTGTGATATTTTAGAATATGCGGAAGAAATGTTGCCTAAAATTAAGTCGCTTGTGGTCTTAGGCATTGGCGGGTCTGCCCTTGGACCGATTGCCTTGCAACAGGCATTACGTAGCCAATTTTACAATTTACATAATCAATTTAGGGATGATTTTCCTCAGCTTTTTGTGCTGGATAATATCGACCCAGCCACTATGTTGGATTTGCTGGCTGTGATTGACCCAGAAACGACCTTGTTTAGTGTCGTGTCCAAGTCTGGTGCAACATCTGAAACAATGGCACAATTTATGATTGTTAAGGGGCTTTTGGAGCGGGAGCTTGGTGCTGAAAAAGCTCGTCGGCACATTGTTTGCACCACAGATGCGGAGAATGGCAATCTTATAAAAATTGCTAGGACAGAGGGGTATAAAACCTTTTACATACCCAGTGGCGTTGGTGGCAGGTTTTCACAGCTTTGTCCTGTGGGACTTTTGCCTGCGGCTTTTACTGGGGTGGATATTAAGGCGTTGCTGGCAGGGGCGGCTGATATGGATAAGATGTGCCAAAACGCTGACTATATGGCAAATCCCGCTTGTGCTTTTGCTATTTTGCATTATTTGGCTATGAAGCAGGGGAAAAATATTACTGTGATGATGCCATATACAGATAAGTTAAAGTTTATGGCGGATTGGTTTGCACAATTATGGGGAGAGTCCCTTGGTAAGGAGGGCATGGGGCAAACCCCCGTGAAAGCCCTTGGCACAACCGACCAACATTCGCAGGTGCAGCTTTATGTGGATGGTCCAGATGATAAAATTGTTGTGTTTTTGGGGGTTGAAGATTTGGATGTGTATCTACAAATCCCAGAAGATTTTACTGATATGCCATCTATTGGGTTTTTGGGCGGTAACACTTTGGATGAGCTTTTGCAGGCATCTCAAAAAGCTACGGAGTACGCCCTTACCAAAGCTGGCAGGGCGAATATGACGATTACTTTGCCTGTTATTGATGAACACACTATGGGTCAGTTGTTTTATATGTTGGAAGTTGCTACCGCCTTCGCTGGTGAGCTTATGGGGATTAACGCATTTGACCAGCCAGGAGTTGAAGAAGGTAAAAATGCCGTATATCGCCATTTTGGGCGACCTGGTTATTAAAGCAAGAAAGTAAAAACAAAGCCATTGCAGGTTTGTCTGCAATGGCTTTGAAAATTTATTGTAATGAATGTTTCTCTTGTTGCAGTTGTTGTATTTCTTCTTCTAGTTGTTTCTTTTCTTTTTTGAGCTGGTTTAATTCCGCTTGTTGTTCACATATAAATTCTTCACGTTGTTGGGTAATCATTTTCTGCTCGGCTTTGCGTTGTTGTTCTCTTTCCATTACTAATTGTATCTGTTCTGGTGTTAGGGGTTTTACAGCGATTATATCGCTGTTTATGCCAACGTGGCTTTTGACATCCCATCCCATGCTATCCATTAGTTCTTTGTCCAAAACTACTCTGTTTAGAAAGTCTAGTTTCTTTGTGTTTGGTAACTCGCAATCCTCTTTTGCTTTTTGGATTACTAGGGTGTCGTTTACTTTGGTTAGGGTTACTTTCGGGGATTTGTCTAGGGATATACCTAGTTTTCTTTGGAACTCGCCAGCTATTAGTAGTCTGCCAAATTCGTCAATTCTTGATGGGTGTGGTTGCATTTTTAATGCTCCTCTCATAGTTGTTTTTGTCAAGGCAGAAAGATTTGCTTGACAAGCGGACCTGAGAGATGTTAAGATTATCTCAGGTCTTTTTTGGACTTGTAGGGTGTTGCCTGTCTGGTTTTCTGTCAGGAAAAGGGTCAGGCAGGCAACTTTATACAAGTCATTTACAAAGTAATATGTAGGGATTTGGCTGTCGCCTTAGCCCTTATTTATATTTTACCTGTTGTTTTTCCGCTTGTCAAGTCTTTTTTGAAAATAATTGGATATTTTTGCAATGGTAGGGGCGGGCATTGCCCGTCCCATTTCCGTTGGCGGTATCGTTTCGGGTCGGACGGTATCGTCTGCATGAGTGGGACGGGCAATGCCCGCCCCTACCACGTAATGGGTTTAATATTCATTCATACGCCACCATGTAATGGGCTTGATATTCGTGCAAACGTCACCATGTAATGGGGTTGATATATTCATTCAAACGTTATCGCCCAATCCCAAACAATACTGGTAGGGGCGGGCATTGCCCGTCCCACTCATGCAGACGATACCGTCCAACCCGAAACGATACCGCCAACGGAAATAGGATGGGCAATGCCCGCCCCTACCAGGCACGCCATAATAAAAACCACCCGTTTTTGGGTGGTTTTTATGTACCTATAAGGATGATTATCCCAAAAGTTGCAAGATGGATTGTGGGGCTTGATTGCCTTGAGAAAGCATAGCAGTTGCGGCTTGTTGCAATACGTTGGCTTGGGTTAGACGCATCATTTCTGCACCCATGTCAGCGTCACGGATGCGACTTTCGGCTGCGGACATGTTTTCAGAAGCAATACTTAGGTTGCTAATGGTAAACTCTAGTCGGTTCTGAACAGCACCAAGACCTGCACGAAGCCTGGTAACAAGGTCGATGGAATCATTAATATCATCAATAATGCCATTAAAATCATCATGGCTAGTTAAACCAGCAAAATCGGCGATAATGTCATCAACCATGTCGGCGATGTCGGTTAGGGTGCCTGCACCAAGTTCGATTGGGATGTTAATTGTCATGTCAGTACCACTATCTGCACCAACTTGTAAACGGAAAAGACTATTTCCGAGTAAGTCCGCTCAGCCGCAGAATATTTTTTCGCTGTTAAAGGTTGCATTTTCCCAAATGCGTACAACTTCATTTGCGATTTGTGCCATCTCGTTCTCTATATGTTCTCTTTGAGATTCGCTGTTAGTGTCATTAGCACCTTGAACAGCAAGTTCACGGGAGCGTTGAAGCAGTTCGGTCATTGTGTCGGCATAACCTTCGGCAGTCTGAATTAGGCTGATGCCATCTTGGGTGTTGCGAATGGCTTGATTTTTACCACGAATCTGCGCTCTCATACCTTCAGAGATAGCAAGACCAGCAGCATCGTCTGCACCAGAGTTAATTCTGAAACCAGAAGACAAACGCTGAGAAGCACGTGCTTGTTGGTTAGAAACATTACCTAG
>Ga0123352_10009131_pt1 | contig 15481 bp, 9 predicted proteins | sample TergutLab28metaG_FD_89700 | JGI IMG/M metagenome (GOLD analysis project Ga0123352, IMG submission 89700) | Labiotermes labralis P1 segment gut microbial communities from Petit-Saut dam, French Guiana - Lab288 P1 | ecosystem: Host-associated > Arthropoda: Insects > Digestive system > Gut ... | reverse complement strand
TCACAGTAACTCAAGGGTCTTGATTTTGCTCACAAACACATATTTTAATTAACTCTGGGTCTTCTTTTTCGAACAGCAGAAATACTGCGTCACATTTTATCTCTATTGAAATTTCTACATCTTTTAGATATGGAAATGTCTGTGATGACATCATCATGTATAAATGCATATTAGTAGCAATAAAAATAACATTTAATAGCTATGCTACTTGTGTGTGTATATATGTGAATGTATTACAGCGGTCTACGGCCGCTCGCTTGCTGGGATTGTGGGTTCGAATCCCGCCGCGGCATGGATATCTGTGTGTTGAGTGTTTTGTGTTGTCAGGTAGAGGTACCTGCGACGGGCTGATCACTCGTCCAGAGAAGTCCTACCGACTGTGATGCGTCGCTGTGTATATGATCTAGAAACCTCAAGAATGAGGAAGCCATGGCCCGAGTTGGGCTGCAGGGTCACAGAAAAGAATTATACTTAAGACAGTTTTGGTCATGTAGTTTACTCAGATGTTCAAGATATTCAGATATATGTTTTCCACAGCTTTGTGAAATGCTGCTAACAAATAGGTTTATATAATTCATGAAATTTTGAGCGAATATTTATCGTTTTGCAGAAACACGTCAACGAAATATTTTATCTGAAATGTCACTTACCACATTTTGGCAGGTTTTACTTCACTAATTTGGTTTTCTTTGAATAATGATTATGAAGCTTAGACCAGGTGTGTATCGAACTTAGCTTAACGTTCGTCGCATAATTTGTGCTTTTTAAACATTTTTCTGACTGTGATAAAATGTGTAATGAATCATTACAGACTCATATAGCTTGCATACACTGCTGCTATCTGTGTATGGTTCTCAGTAAACGGAGAAGTAAGCTTCGCTTCAAACGTAAATGATCCTACGCTAATATGCAGAGAAAATGTGTATGGAAAAACATAATTTATTTTGTAAATTTCTGGAGACGTTTGTGTTGTTAGGCTTTAAAGTCATTTAAAAATACTGTTATGTTGAATTTCTACATGGTCAGGATAAAAGTGTGGCATTGTACAGAACTGTAAGGGATCATAGGCTTCTCTCATTATATACCTGTGTGTGTGTGTGTGTGTGTGTGTGTGTGTGTCTCACATTACGAAATTCAAGTGCAGTTTTATTTACTAAAACAAAATATTTCTTTAGACGAGTTTGTTGACTCTGTCACCTCTCTGAATATCATAAAGGTCTGTGCCTTTACTTGCTTTGCAAGATTTTCAGAACAGCAATTATTTCCTTAAATATTAACTAATCTCCTTTACAACACAGGTGGAATTTGTTGCCTCTGAAGCAAAAACTATTTTTTAATGTCGAATTTAGATGAATGTCAGGCTTCAAAGATTTAAAAATCTACAATTAACACAGACCTTGTGAAATGACAGTCCCTCAGCTGACCAACAAATTTAAAAAATAATTCTGACATCGTCAGTAGTATATAGACAGTCTTGAAGCCTGCGTCTCTGTCATTCACGACGTCTGTTCGAGTCTCTGAATATGCACTGGGTAAGTTCTTTATTGCTTCATTGTGTTTGGTAAATATGCTCTATAAATATTGCATTAAATTTTCGAAGAATATTATGTCGATGCAGAAATTTAAATTCCTTCGGAGATAATATTTTGATATGCGATAATGCTTAACCTTTTAAAGCCTATTGGTTACGTGCATCAACAGATTTAACGTTTAAGAATTGTACGTTCTGCCCACACTGTATTTATGTGTTGTGTATTTATCTCAGAACAAACAACGATTTCTGCCCCATATAACATAAACTGATTGGGTTCTATAACCGAGATGGAAAGTGTTTGTTGTGCGGGACGAACAGGGTCTCGAAATAAAACAGTCTGCGCTTCGTGTTTAAAGGATTAATATTTCTAGGATAATTCTGACTAATTTAACAAAGTTGATTTACTCATAGATTTTATGTAGCATGAAATGCGATGTAAGAATAATTATAAGTGGTCATTTGTAGTTCTGAACGGGGAAGGAAGGGGACGGAATATATCGTGATGTATCTCATGACGCTTTATGTGCTTAGCCTTTGCATCAAGACCTTGCGAAGAAATTCAAGGATGCTACTTTTTTATTTACGCGTCAATTTTAAACTATCCGTCTTACAAAGTGAAATGTTACGAGAAATAAAGAAGAAAATTTTTTTTGAAAATAGCACATTGGTTGCGCAAAAGAAGAAGGAAATCTCATTACCTAAAGAGTAACAGAGAAGAATTTAGAAGGCCGCGTTTCCTGTGAAGAGTAATGTAGAACTCACAACTACATTGAATGCTAATGAGCTTCAGTTTGAAACTTTCTGACAAGAAAGGGCTCAGACTTTGGTGTTTCTCCTTACCGAAGACCATAGAATATTATCGGGAATTTTCGAACAGATGTCTTCAGTAGGAGGTTGAGTAATTATTCAAACTTTGTTTGTTTTTTAACTTTTTGTAGAGTCGGTCACAACTTCAAATTGGAGTTATGTAGTGTCTACAAACGCTTGTAGTTTTACATCACAGTTATCATAATTTAAGCTTAGGCAACATGCCGAGTCATCTGATAAACGAACATCTTCTAACTCTTCCTCTGGCAATGCTACGATAAGAATCCGAATTAATTGCACTGATTTCATAGAAAACTGCGAAAGAAAATTTATTACACTTTTACATTCTTTGTGATCCTATTATAAACTACTTTTTTTTAGCGGTGCATCTTCGTCTAGATCCAAAATATTTGTCGGGCAATGCGTATACAAATTTTGGTGTACACAGCAACACCGTGACAAATTTTTCTCCGAGTAGTTCTGTTTCGCCTGTGAGTATCACTCCACTAATTCTTAAAAGACATTGTTGATTTTTGTCAAAGTGTACTGTTAATGGGATATTTCTTAGTCCAAGGCTTGAAAATTTGCAGTCACCAGCAGCGGCTTCTTTCCAGGATCTTCTATGACGGTCTTCTCGTGCGAAAATTACACCCGAGACAAATGTAATCAAGAGTGAAACATAACACGTGGAGGATACTATCCTTAGCTTGTAATGCCTTAGGGATTTCAAAATCGGGAGCCAAATCTATCGTGTTTTGGGCTTCGTAGCAAACTCCACCCGGTCCCAACTCCAAGTAGACCTACAGGTTACTGGTTAAAAGTTTTTATTTTCTCTTGTGATTATCGTGTTAGATACCATGTTTCCATATTTGGAGTGGTTTTATTTGAGGAATAACTTCTCAGTGCATTGACAGTAAGTGTGTCTCGAGAAACTGAATGCAAATATTTAGCAAAAAATTGGAGAATAGGTATTGGTTTATTAATATTGATAATAGACATGTGTATTTAACATGCTGTTAGCAAGATAAATAATGTTGTAAGACATTTCGTGACCAGGCATAAATGCTACTTAAGCTGATATCTGCAAAGTAACGAAATGCGTAGGAACAAGTTCGATGAGCCGAAAATAATTTTGGGATGGGTAAAGCAATATTTTCTAATCCTGTTAATGAAGTAAAGGCTGCTTTGTATGACATTACAGAAGTCTTGGATTATTATAAACCCTTTGCAGATGGTAATGCGATTAAAGGAAGTTTGGTTCTGGCAGTCGTTTAACCTTTAGTTTATTTAAAACGAAACTCATGTAAAGAGTGCAATTAAAGAAGTATAGTTATTTGAGGGTTATTTGACCGTGCATCTTCCTCAGGAAACAAAGTGAAATGCCAACTTGATGCAACTAGGTAATTTTATTGATGTATTCTTAGCTCGACATGTTTCGGGTACATACTCCCATCATCAGGAGCATTAGATGTTGAGTTGCAGCATATGGTTTTCTGCACCGAGTTTTTGGATGGGTGGTGATCTTGAGAGCTGTTGCGTAGGTCGTGTGTACGGTGCGGATGTTTCAAGTATAGTTATCTCGAAGCGCTGTCCCTAGAATATACGTCCAATAGTATCGAACAACTGAGCCACTCTCTTGAAATTTGTTATCCTTTTTCTGGATTTTATTTACGTGAGTCGCCTAACGTTTGTTATGTTTTCCAGTTGCGAATCCTTATTGGGATGGTATTCAACGATCGCATTGTTAAGGAAGAGATAGTGAAGACAAAATCGTTAAGTGAAATTACTAGAGGCGAAGACATATTTCAAAGCTAGTTTACTAATCGTTCGAAAAAGAATATTTCCATTCCTATGTCTGTGTCCATCGACACAGAAGGCCCTCCACCCTTGACTATGGAACATTTCAATGTTGGCTTAGGACGATAACACAGATACAGATAATATTGACCATCCTGGGGCCGAAACGTGTAGCACGTATTGACAAAATTAATAAAATTGTTTTGTGTTCGGTGGTATCATGTGTGTTAATTTGTAATATGATTTACCACATTTTGATGAATTCCAAGAATATTGTTACATGTTGTAGGGTAAAGAGTTCCATAATTTCGGAGGAAGTGTGCTACATCCATCATCATTTGGCTAGGTGTGACTGAGGTGGTTACCGGAGTGACTGAGAGGAGGAATTTACGTGATGTCACATCGTCCACAGACCTTGCAACGTTCCTACATAGTCAACAAATTTTCTTCCCTTCATTACTTTATTATCCACATGAACCAAATTCAGATGCCCTAAAAATAGAGGCAGCCGTTTCGTCCAAAACGCCAGAAGAATTATTCCATATCATGGGCTTCCAAACTTTTCTTATGACAAAAGGCCACCACACCTTTTGCCGTAGGCTGGTTCGCGGGCCACACCTGGAAAAATACCAATAATTGGTACACTTATAAACCTAAATCTCCGTGTGTTTTTACGGTAGCTTATATACGTAATTTACAAAAGCGGACTCGGGCTGCCTAATACCAGATGGCGGACCACGGGTTGAAGACATGTGTCCCAACTTGGCTTAATAATATCTCTTTTTCCGTTAAGTTTTCTAAACATCGAAGGGTGAAAATGAACCTGAATTATATTTGAGGATCCAGTCCGTACAGCGCAGTAAACATACTCCGCCTCGTTTATAAAAACCAGTCACTTAATGCTGTATGTGAAAATAACGGCTGTGTGTTCTAAGATCCGTAACAGAGATGCGCATTAAGTGGTCAGAATGTACAGGTATTCTATGTTAAAACCGGTGTTGGATGCAGCTGCTGCTGTCCCTTAAATGGTAATGACACAATACTTGGTTTCTTATTGAAGTCATAAGCCGTAGAGTTACGGTAGGCTATTGTTTTTTTAGACCTATCGAGAGTGTTCATAATAATACCTAGAGAATCTATGTTTAGCTAAGTTGTTAACGGGACTCGAACTCAAGCAGCATTGTGGCTGGACGACGAGAGATTGAAAACATGTGGTGAGGCTAATCCTATTATACGCGGTACTATAATCATGTCTCCGACGGGACTGAAACGTACTGCCTGAGGCGATGTGCTTAACCGACATGCCCGCTTTTCGCCAAAGCTTAGCGGAAAGCCGTGTTCTCCGAGAAATTGGTATCCTTATCTTATTTACTCGGAATTTCTGTATTTATGCATCGACGTCTTATGGACAAATGTTTTTCCTGTTATATTTTTACATGAACTTTTGCTGTGGGTTATCAGTATATATGTGTCTGGACCTACAACACGACACGTCCTCCGCTCAAACACACGAACACACCCATATGTTCACACATTCACACATACACCTACAATAAAAGACATGATAGAATCCATTTGGTGGAGGGTTGTAGGCGAAAAAGAACAAAGCGTTTTAAAGTAAAGGCTTCTTAGACAAACGAGGATATTTGCTATTTACAGAATTGTTCCTGCAAATAATTGTACAACTGATGTGGAAGTTACAAGGCTTCTTCAAAACGAAGAACAATCAAACAAGCGAGTTCACGGTGTAAGAAGACTTAAGAAATAATAAATCCTTTTGGTTTCCCTCATCATTTTTAGCCTCGTGTCTCAAGGCGTCTCATCATCTCGCTGATTTTGTTCACATCTATAATCTGCACGTCTGTCTTATTTTATTTGCTTTTCTCTCAGGTAAATCATTCCATCACTATCCATATCATCAAACTCTGGATTTGTCTGAAAGTCCTGTACTGTGTCCATTAATGTATGATATGAATTAAAACATTTAATCTTCCTTCGCAATCAATAAAGCCTGCTTTAGGTCTCTTTAGGAGGAAAGTATTAGGCCTAAGGACTCCGAAAACTTTCAAATTTCTGAAATATTTGACGGACTTTAGAGAAATATGATATTAACATTATGTCACTTCAAAACTTCATCGTCGTTGCCTTTAATTTCTTGCAGTTAGTAACAACACGATTGACGCGTGAACTTGAAGAGCTGGACAAACAACAGTTCTACTTCCTTGATGGCTCCGAGATGACAGTGCATATACCAAGTTTATTGGAGTTTGCTTACTTGGATCAGAGTTTAAATTGTTCATGAGCACGCCCTCGCACACACACACACACACACACACACACACACACACACACACACACACACAAACACACACACCTCGTAATTTCTTAAGCCTATGATTTCTGTTTAGGATGGTAAGTGGGTCAAAAACTGACAATTAGATTTCATGTCTAGTACTGAGGGTTGATCTTTTCACCCTTCTCCTTGTGTAATAGTGCTGTGTTCCGCAAATCAATAGAAATATTAAAAAAACGTCCGTCAGTAACGTGAACCTCAAGTACCGAAAGCTTTTAAGACATAAAGAAAGCACTCTAACTTCCTTGAAAGAAGACTCTTCTGTTAAATGCAACGACATCTTGACGGAAAATTGCAGGTACGGTTAGGTCTCAAGCGACAGCGAAAGACAACGCTTTCAGTTCTGTAGTGTTCCCCAAAATGCTTATTGACTAATTAGGAACATGTTTCCCCTTAAAGAAACTTAAATACAAATTTGTTAGCGAATGTCGTGGTAGCATATTTACGCCTCGATAAATAAATAAATAAATAAATAAATATACACTAGATGTTTAGGTATCGTATAATTATACTGGCGTAACACTGTACCTTCATTGTGTTATTACAATAACAAGATCTGCTATTTCGCGAGATAAGCTGTACAAATTATACATTTTACTACTTACCAACTGAAGAGTAACTTATGGCCGACTGCTAATAACAATTTGTTCCTTGCGACAGTTCCCATAATAACTGGGGCTTAGATATCAGTGCTGTGTGAAAATCATATTAAAGGAAATAACTTACCAATTACATGGATGACGTTGAAAAAGTTAAAATATCGGTTAATCAAATAATAAAAAACTAGCAGTTAAATTACTTTCCGTTACTTTTTTAAATTCATCTTACTGACAGGAACGGGAAGCGTAGTTGTTCTAGTGGCTGTAATATGGGTTTGATGTCCGAGGAATCTCGTTTAATTCCTGGCTGTGGCAAGGAGTCATTTCTCTGCAGATTTTAGGTCGGCGCTGACTTCCAACCAGCTTTCTATTGAGTGCTTTAAGGAGCCAAATTGTCCAGGGTTAAAGCAACAGAAGGGTTTAGAAGACCACTCATGCCATCTAATATCGAAGTCAGGAATGCCTGGCGCTCTACCTCATGTCTTGCAGAGAGACATCTTTTTTGCTGATCGCGAAAATATAAGACTCTCAATTGACAAGTACGGTTTGTGCGTGATTTTTTCGCGTTCGGCCGGCCACAATTTACTCAGATACCCAAGTGAATTGCAGGTTAGTAACCTAAATTTGGCCACGGCAGTTCATCATTCACTGAGCCTACATTTTGAAACAGTGTAATCTGAAAAACTCTCGGACGTAAATACATGCGTCTCTAAATAAATACTTGCAACTGATAAGAACTGCTGTAACAAGATTTCAGCCGACTTGCTTTTAGTGCCAAATAAGTGGTAATGTAAAAGAAGCAAATGTCTGAATAATTATTAATCCTGCTTAATTAACTGCAGAATTAGTGTTTGTATAATCACTGAGTATTTTGAATTTTGTAATAGGATTATTCTAAATGGCATACACATAATAGATTGAGGACTAAGGCTGTTCCAGTTTTACGGATGTTATAATATTAAAATGAAATAAAATATATACTTCGGCAAACACTGTCATCTCATATTTTATTAATTTATATATACGATTGTAAATGGGATCCCATGACATTGACGAATAGTACATTGTATACACTGGCATTTAAGTGTGTATAAATATTCTGGCCTGATGATGGCCTGCCTATGCCGAAACTATTCGCCAATATTTAAATTAATAAAATATAAGATAGTTGTGTTTGACGAAGTATATAATTTATTTCGTTTTATTATTACACTTAACACAACGGGATATCCTCTACTAAAATTTACAAATGTTGCTGTCATATCCTTCGGACTTTAGTGGCGTCTACTAATCTTCGGTTCACAATAATGAAGCAGCTTAAAACTCGTGTTTGTAGGTACGTTATTCACATATTACACAAATATTATTTCGATATTTTACTGATTGTGTTGTTTACAATTCTTATTTTATATTGTCACTCAGTAATTGTATGTCATGCCATATTCACGATAACTCTGAGGAAATCCCCGTGTATCACATCTATTCTTTTCACTTGTTCTTTAATTATCATTTAGCAGTGTAATTCACCAAAAATGTGTTTATGGTTGTTGCTGTAAAGTTTGGGGGATTATAAGTTATTGTTTTGAAATAAAGGGTACACTTGTAAAGTAAATATGCCTTTGTACGCCATGAAGACGTAAGAAGGACCCGGCCGCTTTACTCGCTGGGAAAGAGCCCACATTTACCCCTTGAAGGAGACTATTTGGAACCCAGAGCCGGTCTGAACGTTTTGAAAAAGAGTAAAATCTCTTACACCTACCGGGAATTGAACCATAGCTTCTCGTCCATCAGCCAGTGACCTTGTCACTATTCTGTAAGTTGCACTTCTGCAGTTACATACATTGCTATTATTTATAATTAATAATCGCGTTTATGGCTGTAAAATCCGTCTATTCTGCTGAACTGTTATTGACTGACGTGACTTTAAATTCCTCTTTATATTTGAGTAGTTTGTTAAGGAAAAGTGTTGTGTTTTGTGGTGGAGAATGACTAGCTGTTTGGAGAATAAATACAGCTGTTTGGGAAGACACAAGAGATAACACGTATTTGTCTTAAAGGACGAGTAAGTACCATTTTTAGGGGCGCTGGTTTTAGTTAGTGAAATCGAATTTTAGTCTTGTTATATCTGTTCACCTGTCTGCCTACATGTCCATCTGCAGTTACACATGGAGCAAAGAAACTTCCTGAATAAATTTTCGCGTAATTTTATATTGGAGATGTTTGCTAAAATCCCTCGAACTTATTCAATTTTGTTCCAGATCTTACAAAAATAACGGATATTTGCATGAATTTTTACGAATATTTATGTTAACGTCTCACGGTTTAAAAGGTAAGCACAAGCAATGTGGCACACCAAAGACGCCGAAGAGAGTTAACGATCTACACAGTGCCAAATAGATGTGATTTTCATGCCTGGTAGTCACGGCAAAAAATCCGGATCCTTCTGCATGCTGTATTCTACCTACAGTGCCTCTCTTGTTAAAATAATTTTCTTTCGGGTAACCTAAACGTCGTCGAAGCTCGTCGTTCAGCACGTCTTCGCAGTGTTCGAACTTATGGAGTGACAGATGTGAACGAGATGAAGTACTGTAGAATTTCTAGAACTAACGAAGCCGGAGTTCGTAGTTAAGATGTGCATCTGTCTGTTAGACTAACGTACACACTGACTGTATGAAGCAGAGGTTTTGCTACATTCCTTGCAAATATTGATTCTTAAACCTAACTTTTTTTTTAATAAATTTAAAATTGTTTTAACACATTCACATACAGATGTACAGCTGGAGTTCATAGCTATAATATGTTCACTGGCATTGTAATTTGTCGAAGTCTGTACAAAGTAAGTGCCTGAACATGGCATGAAGATGAAGTACGGAAGTGCGAATCGATAAAGAAAGGAATTGTTATCATTGTGCTGATTATGTTAGGTTAACTATTTGAATTATTATAGCGGTAGAGAGAACCATGATATTCTGATAGACATAGTATTTTATAATTTCATGAAATTAAGTGTTATAAGCCTAGAATGAGCGAATTCGACGACACGAGAATTGAAAGTGTGGAATCATTTCTTCACTTGTGCTCCGCACTGGAATATAGGACGTGAACTGTTTTCTCTTCACAACCATATAGATATTACGAAACGCAAGTATAAAATAAGCGACAGCATCACGTGGTCTCTACAGCAGAACAGGCTGTTTCAAGGACTTGTAAAGTCAAACGCGTACAACTTAAAGACATGAAGCAAACTTTATTAAAAGAGAAAAGCAACTTTTCTCTAAAATTTTCCAATCGTATGGTTTCGTCTGCGGTGCCGACGATTAAAACTGCAACCATTTGTAATTTTCGTCTTTCACGAAGAGAATTATTAGGAACCTCAAATTCTGTTTTTTGTTATCTTTATACATTTTTGTAATTCTATGTCCTCAGCAAAACTCTCATTAAAATGAGCCATATAAAATGTAGTTTCATAAAATATAATTCGATTACAAAAAGATGGTCTTCTGTCGTATTGTATTGGCGAATTTTAGAAAAAGACTAAATATTTATAAACTGAAACTGCCAAGCTTAAAAATATTTTTTTCCACCACCTCTATGTTTAAATTTACCAGACATTTACATTATGATAGAGACATAGTTTTCGGTATACCAAGATCTGCACCAATGCCGTAGGATATTTCATTTGGAATTACGCGGTTAATTAATATAATGAATTCACTTCGGAGTATAAACATTTATATATGTTCCACGAATTCCGATTCAAAACAATTTACCAGTGGTTACGAACATTTGCAAGTCCCTTCCAAATGAACCAGCGTTTAGAACAACTCATATCTTCTACCGTCTTTCAATATCTGCATGAAATTGTTAACCCCTACGTACAACGCAAGCCTATAAACAGCCTGCACTTTGAACCTGGGTCAGGACTAGTTTCCATATCGCATAAATATCGCTCCTCACTCCACAGCACCACACAGCAGAATACGGACAGTAGCGTGGTGGCGATGTGGTGTGGGGCAGTACTTCGTGTAGAAACTGGGAGATACCCGACCGCCCTGAAATAACCTCGTGTACAGTTGAGGCACGTACCTACATTAGATTGATTCTTCTACCTCGATACAAGACCGAAACAAACCTTATTCTGCGATATAAGGTCCATATATATATATATATATACATACCTACATATGTGACATCTAACAGGTAATGTAATATTAACTGGGGGACAGCTTCATGCATAATGATTATTGGCTAAATAAAACTGTGTTGGATCAAGCCCAAAATGTAGATTGTATTTTAGGAGAGGGTATTTGTTAAAAGTATAGAAAATAGTAGAAGATCTTGGAGCTTAATGTTGAAAATTAGGTATAAATTTGAACAGAATACTCTGCGGAGGTACAGTGACGGGACCAGAGAGAATGTGGAAAACCAAATTATGATTTATTGGAACGTAACTCATGTCAATAAAGAAATCTCCCTGTTTAACATCACGTTAAGAATAATTTTGGGCAGACACTCTTTTGTGCAGCCATTGTAATGCGAAGTAATAAAGTAACACGCTGTGCTTTGGCGGAGCATACAAGCATCAAATGCAAACTGTGCCCGGAAATTATGTTACTTGTCTGTCCCTCTGTCTTCATGTCTCATCTACGAAGACAGACAAGGTCTTTACACGGATTTTAATTTTTCACCGTGCATATTGAATCAATATACATTCATTTAAAATACCAACAAATGCACCTTGTCTTCAAAATATTGTAAAACCTTATTTGGTTAAAACACTTTAAAATCATTCATAGGTCTCCAACATGTTTCGGTTGCTATTTTCAACCATCATCAGGGAGCCTCAAAATTCTGCTAAAGTTGCTTATGTGCGTTGTATATATGGTGATAATGGTGTTGTGACAGCATGTCGTTGTATGTGGCTGATGTTTCCGGATATGTTATGACCGGTCCTCCCCTTGTCTATCAGAATTACTCGAAGACTCTGATAGACAAGGGGAGGACCGGTCATAACATATCCGGAAACATCAGCCACATATAACGACATGCTGTCACAACACCATTATCACCATATATAGAACGCACATAAGTAACTTTAGCAGAACTTTGAGGCTCCCTGATGATGTTTGAAAACAGCAACCGAAACATGTTGAAGACGTATGAATGTTTTTAAAGTGTTTTAACCAAATAAGGTTTTACAATATTTTAAAGACAAGGTGCATTTGTTGGTATTTTAAATGAATGAATTTAGACGGATTTAGTGCTGGTGATTAACACCCTAACTTTCAAGGCAAAATTTAATCGACGCTTTTCTGCCCAGCACAGATGAAGCTCTACAAGATGAAGACACACACTGACAGTTACCTCAAAATCAGCTCTAGTCAGAAGTTCAGATAATCTCCGACTTACGAATAGAACATATTCTGAACGTCCGGTCTCCTGTTGAAAATACGAAATGATGTGGTGTTTACACTTTCGAGCAGGTGTAAGGGAATTAAAATAAATAATCCTTGTCTTGCAAAATAACAAGAACACAGTCATTTCGACAAAATATAGAAATGTAGTTCGAAATTTAATTTTAATGACATTCTTATTGCAGTTTGAATTGGAATTTTCTTAAGTAAGTTTTGTTCGTAACTTCGGTTGGTCGTAAGTCGAGGAGTGATAATGTATAGAGAAAAATTGACCTACTTCTTATTTGACAAATTCAGTTTTCCTTCAACCCTGTTGCCTAATTTAAAAAACAGCAGTTAAAAATAAACTTATGTCCGATCGTGAATCAGATAGCTAGTACAAGACGCTTCTAAGGCTAAGATCAGAGTTGCTCCGTATACGGCCGTACTTTTACACTGACGTACTACGGCCGACGACGCAAGGCAGTGAGCTGTGGTCATATTGCGTTCAGCTGCGGCATTGTACAAGTGTGCAGTGTACTGATCTCGTGTGTATTTCGAAGCGCATAACGCTGTTGAAAATGGAGATTGCTAGTATGTTTTTATTAGATACCAATCCGCTATTAATATTCCTTATATTTGAGGAACAAAAAATATGTGTGTAAATGAAATCTTTGGAAGGTAGAGAAAAAATGGGGAATTCCACACGCTTTTCCCTCAGTTGTTGGAACAACCGTGCAAGTTTTATGATTATTTCAGAATGTTACCTGAAACATTTTGGTACATACTGAATGATATTAGAGACAATATTAAAAAACAATTAAATTTTCGGTAATGTGTATTTCCTGAGGAAAGACTAGCAGTAACATTAAGGTAAGTGGCAAGTAAAACTATATTCTTAAGAAATAAGTAACTTTATTCTGTCCCAACAAATAATAATATAATACTATTATGAATTACGTACATATTTACTTTCCAAAATATATGAAATCAGCAAACTGCACGAAAGTAAATGGTGGTTCTTTGTCTCTTTCTGATGGTTGAGTTGTGGAATAAATAGTGTGGAGTGTGTGTTCACATTCTGAAGACTGAATTCCTTATGATGACGATGGAGTTGGAACAGTTGGATTGGAATAATACGATGAAGCAGAACTCCATTCAGTGCGGTCTGATTCCCCACTTCCTTCCTCAATAAAAACTTACCGCAACGCTAATCGGACAGCCAGTTTTCGTCTTTTCGGTATGTCCCTAAGATGAGGCAACAAACTCATCAAAACTGGTAGTCTTCGTCTTACAGAGTAGACATAATCGATTTCTGTTGCACAACCGTCTAAAATTGTTCAATTTTTCTTTCTTACAATGCCAGCAACTAAGAAAGTGCCTGGTTTTTTTTTATTTTCCTTTTCCGCCTTGTCTCCAAATTACGTGTCGTGTTAGGCGGAAAGGATGGATTTGCAGCTGTACTCGTATCTTCGGATTCTGGTATTGGCTTTGTTGACATCCCTTCGTAGAATTTTCAGTAAATATGTCACACATGTCCTCATTAAAATCTACCACAATTGTATCTAACATCTGATGGTGGGATATTGCTCTTAAAATTTCTAGGAGTGAACACGTCAGTCAAAAAAGGAAAGTTGTTGATAACACTTGATAACACTTGATAACACTTGATAACACTTGATAACACTTGATAACACTTGATAACACTTGATAACACTTCCGCTGTGAGGATTTTTTTTGTTCTTTACGTTATTTTAACACGTTCTTTCGGAAAATTGTCCCCTAAACCCTGCCACTTTGTTTTTAGAACTTTACCTGCAAAAAAGAAAATGTTTAATAAATATTACAAATCAAGATTTTACAATACACAGGGTAATCGGAAAAGACGTACGGGATTTGAAACCGCTATAACTTAAAAATTACTAGACGGATTTACACGTTTGGCATCTTAAAATGTTCAGAAAAGTTTAGAGTTTTAGACTTACCTTAGTACATTTCAATATGTGCAACGCTTGTAGCTCTGGAGACGTCCAAACGAAATTCTATCTCCTGCCACGTTTTCTGAATCATGTCTCGTGTTACAGTTTCAATGGCTGATGTGGTCCTGTCTTGCAGGTGCTGGATGTTCCTTATCTTCTCAACATACACAATGTTCTTAATGTACCCCCACAGGAAAAAATCAACTGGAGAGAGATCTGGGCTTCGAGGTGGCCAGGGTATTGTTCTACCCCTTCCAATCTAGGCATCAGGGAATCTCTCATTTAAAACGTCAGTCACAAAGCAACTGAAATGGGGAGGAGCTCCGTCTAGCATAAAAATAACACTACTTACAATTTCTTGTTCGAAGGTTTCAATCTGTGGAAACACGTAAATCCGTCTAGTACTTTTTAAGTTATAGAGGTTTCAAATCCCATCCATCTTTTTCGATTACCCTGTACTACAGATCTACATGCGTATTTAATAATAATAACAGCTGAAGACGACAGTAGTGTTAGAAGCTCAAGGCGTACAACCGTGCTAAACAAAATGCATCTAGTATACGAGACAGGTTCATGCAATATTGTAATGTTGAAGGAGCGACTGATTTTCGGTAATAAGAACAGAGCCTACATAATTCAAACAACATAAATACAGTAACTGTGTATGTTGTAAAAGTAGTTAAAATTTATACTCGTATTTAAAGTTAATTACTAAAATAGAAATAACAAATGTACTGATGTTTTACTTACTTTTACATCCCATATCTGTGGCTACTTCATTCCACAGCTGTTTTGACAATGTCTGTGTTGTGGTGCAGTTTGTCCTTTGTGTCCCATAAAGGTTTCTTTTCAGAAACTCATGATATTAATTTCTCCAAATGAACCATTCTCCGCGGAGAACACAATACGTGCACGACAAAATGTTCACAGAACACAATACGTGCACGACAAAATGTTCACAGAACACAATACGTGCACGACAAAATGTTCACAGAACACAATACGTGCACGACAAAATG
>Ga0123352_10009128_pt1 | contig 15485 bp, 8 predicted proteins | sample TergutLab28metaG_FD_89700 | JGI IMG/M metagenome (GOLD analysis project Ga0123352, IMG submission 89700) | Labiotermes labralis P1 segment gut microbial communities from Petit-Saut dam, French Guiana - Lab288 P1 | ecosystem: Host-associated > Arthropoda: Insects > Digestive system > Gut ... | reverse complement strand
TTTGGTGAAATTCATTGAACCGTGATTTCATTAATACCTTTGTGGAAACTTCCGGTAAATTTTACAGGAAATGGGGGGGGGGGAGGTGGTCACTCATGGGGAGGCAGCAGCATGTCAGAGTGTTAGTCTTTTGTTCGAAAACCAGTCTTATCAGAAGAATGAAACTTCTTTATTCTTCTCACGGCCTACGAATTTTACGACTGGTTGAACATTTGCCTTGCAGTAAAATCACAAAGACAACTATTGAACTAGGGTTATAATAAGTGTGTTAATGAAGTGGCTCGATATTAGATACACAATGACAATTAGAGATAGTTAAATCGCGCTAACTAATGTTCTAACAAGTTATTGTTCACACAGTACAATTAATTTCATGCCATGTCACAGTTGATAGGAACATTAAGTGCACACAGAGCTCAGCACCTCAACAATTTATACCTGCTGGTTCTTGTGAAATCACTGGCCGCGAGCATCCCGTCTCTGCAAATACCGTCAGAAGCCACATAACCTTACGTCACGTGTACTGAACTGACATCTGGTGGCTACAGAAGAAACAGGCCTCTAAGAATGTCTTCAGAAGGAAACTAATACCTCCTTTCTCGTCATGAGGATGGAGGCGAGAGTTGCGTCAGAAAAATCAGTACAATTGTATCACAGTACAAAGAGTAACGTTGGCGACCACGGTAGCACAGTGGTTAAGGTGCTGTGCTACAACTCGGAAGGTCGCTGGTTCAATTCCAGATGGTGTCGTTGGAATTTTTCATTGACATAATCCTTCCGATCGCACTATGGCCGTGAGGTCGACTCAGCCTCTGACAGAAATGAGTACCAGGAGCATTTCCTCGAGTAAAAGCGGCCGGTGCGTAAGGCTGACAACCTTACCACCATCCTGGGCCATTGTCACGTAATCTGGGAACCGTAACTTCCTGGAACCCTCTGGGCACATCGGGTCTGTAATGGGACTGATTTACCTTTTTACAAAGAGTAACGTTAAATATGGCTCAACTTCACGGCGAGCGTTGTGAGAACCACAAATCTCACGAGGAAAAGTGCGTTCTGTTTGGTGTCTTCGTGCATTTAACGACGCTATCACGACTATATAAGGCCGTGGGTTGTGTCGCAGGGCTCTCAAAGCGAAGGACTGTTTCGTCCCCCCCGTCAATCCGCGTAAGTTGAGATTTGTGGTAGCAAAAGGGGCAATGGAACAGTTTCTACTCCGAATGCTTCGGTCTTTGCCTGTTTGTATCATTCTATCAATGCTAGACACTAGTTTTTCATTAATTCACCGCCAATATGATGCAATAAAAGCAACTGACAGCGTCAATAATCAAATCAATTCTCTCCTCTAATAACGAATATTCTTCTTGTACTGGAGCAACTGCCAACAGTGGGCCAGGGCCTCCTCATTATCGAGGCTTCACGATCGAACTCAGCCCAACGCCCGGACCTATACCTGACAGCACAGGACAATCGCAAGAGACACACGCCCATTCCCCTGGCGGGATTCGAACCTACAGTCCCCGAAAGTGAGCAGACGCAGACCCACGCCTTGGACCGCGCGGCTACTGGGATCGGCAGTAACCACACATATGAATTACTATTTATTAATTAACTCCATGCAGTACAGCCCATTACGTGGTGATCCAGCCAGTTCATAAATTCACACTGCTTTATAAAACACCAAGATTCATTAAGACAGGATGTTCACGCAAACCGGTGTAGGCTTCTGTCTCAAGCCAGAGATATTCACGGATATCCTTAAGGTCATGCAGTAGTTGCTTACGTCTTCTTCCTCGTCTTCTGTTCCCATGTAACTTTCACTCAATAGCGTGTTTTAGAAGGCAGTTCGTATGCAAGATGTGTCCAATCCAGTTACGCTTCCCAAATGACACACATTTATCCATATTCGCATATAATTTAATTTCCTGTTCTTAATTATTACACTCGGTCACACCCGGGGCCACTCTAAATTTAAGCCACTTACGAATAGCAGAAGCTGTTGTCTGACTTTGATTCTAATTGTGAAAAGTGCTGCTACTCTCCAATTTCACAAAGCACAGTCGTTCTCCAGACGCTTACAGTTGCTCATCTCTAAAAAAAATCACCCGCCGTGTATGAACACCGAAAATTCAAACCGCAATCACCATAGCCCGTCAGTATTCCGTATCCTGAGCCAGATTAAACAAATCCTCAACTGCACCGCCCTCTGCTTTTAACATCTACTTTAATTCTATCGCCCCGTCTTCCATTTCAGCTATTTATGGACATATTTACACATTCTTCCAATTCGTTTTACAAACCCCAACCACGTGCTCTCTATGAGTTTCTCTTTAAAACGTCTGTTACAGAACATACCATTGGCCGCGCGGTCTAAGGTGTGGGTCTGCGGTCTCTCGATTGCTGGGATTGCGGGTTCGAATCCCGCCAGGTCATGGATGTCTGCCTTTATGACCGTTGTGTATTGTCAGGTAGAGGTCTCTGCGACGGGCCGATCAGTCGTCTAGACGAGTCCCACCAAGTGTGCTGTGTCCAAATAGTGTAATCGCCAAGCCCCGTAAGGGAAATCCATGACCCGGAGTCGGGTCGAAGCTCCCCAGGAAAATACACGCCTCGTAAAAAATTTTGATGCTCCCCATTCCGTGCAGCAAACCTATGAGACGTAAATACACGAAACATTTGGACGTGACGTGAACCACTGCTGCACGCAGGCTGTCCTCGCCGAAGTCTGTACCAGGAGACTCCGGTAAAGAAAAAAGAAGTAATTCCGGTGCGCCATTTTCATTGTCATAAAGGCGCCCTTGCATTTGTAACAGTAGCAATCATAAAATGAACATTAACTGGCGGAATAAACGTATTTGAAAAAAAGGAAGTAGTTTTGAAGTATAACAAACTTCCTCTCTTATAAATATAAAATACAGCTTGGTGACGGACGTACGAGCGGAATAGTGAGGAAATGTCCGCATGTCCGGACGTCGCCCGAGGGTTCCCTTCCTTTGTTTAATTGTCTCGAAAACCATTAAGACTCGCAGAAACAGCGAATCGGACATAAAACACGGCTTCGCTTTTAATGTACATTTTTTATTCGAAAACTCCCCGTTTTGATAAATAAATAATTACGTAACTCTCGAAATGCTGGGAGAAACTTCCGTAAGTTCTCACACAAAAGCCCGACTTTAAAACAAAAACATTTCCCCCAAAATTCAATGAAGCTCCCGGTATTAAACGGTCGATGTCCTCTGTACTAATATCAAGGACATTCGTCTAAATTCGAAACACATGCAAACGCAAGGATGGAAGAAGAAATGTATGGGCTGTAAGCTGTTACGTACGAATGCCACAGACCAGTGTTTCTCAACCGCCGGGCCGCGGCACGGCACCGGGTCCTGGCATCAATTATAACGAGCAGCGAGAGATTCTCCTGGAATTGATAACTAATTTAAATGTAATTTTATATTTGTCAACACGCCACACCGTACACATAATTGTACTAATCCTCTTTATGATTATGCCTTTAATTAATTATTAATACTTATATTAGTTCAATGTATGAACTTAAAAAAAAACTGGAAAGGTACTGACGAGTTGGGACCGGGCCCTCGTCTTATGGAAAAAGAATTTACCGGGCCGCGGTCTCACAAATTTTGAGAAACACTGCCACAGAGTGTACTTAATTGAACTGAGACCCTAGAACCCAAAAATATTGGTAAATATTTGAAAAAAGAATAATAAAGGAGAAATCAAAAGAAAGTACGCAGAACAAAGGGTAGAGCAATGAATGACAGGCTATGGAACAGAACGGATAGCTGAAACACCATACCGTAAATAATGCATATGTGAGGGCCTAATTACAGAATGTTAATTTTAAAAAAAACAGGAGAAAAGAAACAGAGTGTTAGCAGTTGCATCCTTTGGTAACATATACTATAAAATGAAAGACTAACTGCTTATCAGTGGGATATATTTAAATATACGTAGCTTATTCGGAAGGTAAGTACCGTCTGCGCATATCTCTCGCGCATCCTCGAGACTGTCACTTTGCGCATGTTCAATGACTTCCTCTATCAATTGAGAAGCCACAGACTCCATTTCGTGAAATTCGTGTTATGTTTATCTTTGTTCCTTGCGTTAAACATGTTTGAGACAATTGAAGGGGCCACCGACTGTGAAATACGGCCTGTAATTCGTTTTTTGAACGCTGGGAATGTGCTACCAAGTGAGATTCATCACCAGATCTGTCAAGTGTATGGTAACAATGGGATGAGTGATGGCATGATTAGGAAATGGGTTCGGATGTTCAATGAAGGACGAGAGAATGCACAATGAGGCGCGAAGTGGGCGTCCATCTTCGGTGAATGATGATTTGGTGCGTAAGATAAACGAAAGAGTGTATGACGACAGACGTTTCACAATTTCTGATCTGTCCCTGCACTTTCCTCAGATTCCAAAGACTTTACTCTATGACATTGTCAGTAGTCATTTGGTTCGCAGGCGACCGCATTCTATGAGGGTACACAAAAACTTCTGCTCCGCTAAGATAAGTGCCCCAATAATGGCGGCGAATATGTGGAAAAATAGATTGAAAAATGTAGAATCTGATAACAATAAAATTTTATACGAAACTTTACTCGATATTTTTCAACAACGAAACGGTACTTACTTTTTGAATAAGCCTCGTACAATGAGATATCAGTCAAAAACAACAAAACTTTATTACGTTTATTATTTATTAGGGCAACATGTTTCGATTCTTATAGAATCATCTTCAGGCCCTTCTACGATACAGATCCTTCCTTAGCAATGTTTAAAATGCGCTGTGTAATTCCAAACGCTTACATTCTTGATATAAGCGTTTGGGATCTCACAGCGCATTTTAAACATTGCTAAGTAAGGATCTGTATCTTAAAAGGGCCTGAATATGATTCTAAAAGAATCGAAACATGTTACCCTAATACAACAACAAATAAAGTCACGTTCTGTTTGACTGATACATCATTCCATATTTATATTATGTGTTAAACACTTCGAGATGGCAAATATTAATTTATCAGTAGGACACTAAATTTCGTGAAAATTCGTTTAATCAGCACACCAACTAAAGCACGTATATGGGTTTTTTATATTAAACCATTTAAAATCGCTCCAACATGTTTCGATCCTAAGATCATCTTCAGGGAGCTACAATGTTCCTTGCTAAAGTCACATTTTTAAAAACACTCACTGATTAATTTCCTTATATTAACTCGGTGCTGTGGCAGCATGTCGTATTGTGTCAGTCGTACGCTGCTGAGAATGCGCCTGACTATGTGTGTGTGTCGTGTGTTATGTCGCGTGAGAATCACGCACGCGATACACACACATAGCAGGAAATTAATCAGTGAGTGTTTCTAAAAACGCGACTTTAACAAGGAACAGTGTAGCTCCCTGAAGATGATCTTAGGATCGAAACATGTTGGAGCGATTTTAAATGTTTTAATGTAAAAATTTTATGTATGTGCATTAGTTGGTGTGCTAATTAAATGACTGTACGAAATGACCTGTGCAACGATAAAGATCGTAGTTGTTCTGTTGTGTGTAACTGATGAAGAAGGCAGACGTAGATTAAAAGTAGAATTTTGTCACCTTCATAAGCATAGACTTATCTGCAACATTCCTACTGCAGACCAATTTATTCCATCAGCTCAGCAACGGAAGTCCTTCATTAGTGGAATGAGATTCCAAAGGTAAGAATGCAAATTTTACGTTTTGTTGACCGTGCATCTAGATACATCCGTGTAATGAAAACCAACTTGATGCACTATTTATCCTCAGTTGATTTCGTCAGTCAACCTCTACATGTTTCGGGCACATTTGTAGCCCAACATCAGTAGGTATACTGTATGTACACAACAATTGGTACGTGTTGTGCTTTTCAGTTGACTGTCTGTTTGCCGGGCCGGGCCAACAGCCAGTCAACTGAAAAGCATAACAGGTACCAATTGTTGTATATATATAGTATACCTCCTGATGATGGGCTACAAATATGCCCGAAACATGTAGAGGTTGACTGACGAAATCAACTGAGGATAAATAGTGCATCAAGTTGGTTTCCATTACATGGAGGTAAGAATGCAAATTAGGCAGTGTGGAAGTAACGGATTGCGTGAAGAACAGGGAAGAGGTGGAGAATCGTGTCGTGTGTCGATCTGGTGACTGCCTTACGAGCTGTGCTTTTGTTACGTGAAATTAATGGATGTCACCGCCCCAAATAACCACCCGATACAGACTTGCTTACCCTATTTCAGGCACATAAAACAGATAACGCAAATGGTCGTCAGTGTATATCAGTTACAGCTGCTTCTTTGACAGCGGCGCTTTACAGGATGACTGTCTGCAGATAAAACAGGAACATAGCCCGTCACGAACTGCACGTCGCTGGAACACTTCTGCGACCCTGTACATTTACACCATTATTAGCAGTCACGTTCGGTGACTTGCAGCCCTTGTAAATATTCAGACACTCTAAAGTTTTTATCACTTTCACTCGGAAAAAGAAAACAGTAAGTTCCTCGAAATGTTGGTAATTATTTGCATGTAACGTACCAACCAAATACACTTATAACACACGATATTAGTCACTTTACTCCGACATGTTTCGACATGACAATTCCATCTTCAGGGAGTAAACACCGAGCTTAAAACCACTTAAACCGGATTACATTTATAAATTACATGTAATCTAGATTACTTTAATTGGTTTTAATCTTGGCGTGTATTCCCAGAAGATGGCATTGTCATGCCGAAACATGTCCGAGTAAAGTGACTGTAATATTATGCATTATGAGTGTATTTTGTTGGTGCATTAAATGTAAATATTGATTCGAAGTGCACGAAGTAAATAATTTTAAAGAAGTCTGCAGCTCTTGTCTCAAAAAAAAAGTCTACAGTAAACATGGACATAATATAATATTAAACAGTGTACGTCAGCACAATCACTTTATTACTCAAGGTAATTATAAGGCTACATGTTTCGACTATAGATTAGTCATCCTCAGGCCTATTTTGTCAATTGAGTCACAAGATGCTATGCACACTTTGGGATCCCACAGTGTGCATAGCATCTGGTAACACAATTGACAAAATAGGCCTGAGGATGACTAATCTATAGTCGAAACATGTAGCCTTATAATTACCTTGAGTAATAAAGTGATTGTGCTGACGTACACTATATAATATTATATTACGTTACAAGCACATCGTGATGCTTCCATTCAAGAAAAAAAGTAAATATGGACTGCCACAAAACCTTGGTCGTAAACATGGATATACTTAAGACGATATCCATTTACTGCATTTATACGTGGCCATAAATGGCTCGATTAACGACGAACAAAATTCCAATCGCGACGCGTCTCCCAACATGACGGACGTCGCCGAACGCGTTCGAAAAGAGTCGAACAACTCGATATACCTCGTTCAGTCAGTCTACTCTTCGTCACTTGGTTTGAAGTCTTTGTTACTTTCCTCTTTTATTTTTTCCCCCTTTGGTTATTGGTACAACTTAAGACTCCGAGTTACCTTCTGTTCCAATGTATACGTGTCTGTTCCATAATTCAGCACCAAAAACAGCTCACTACTGCGTTGGCGGCTTGAAAACTGAATAGGAGGTAATCGTGGCCTTCTCCAGCGTTCGTGTAACCGACGACAGACAACACAGCATCATCCTGTGTGAGTGTCATACTATTCATAATTTACAAGGATCCGACAAACAAAACACACTACACTAGTTGAGCTACAAGAAATGAGTACTGAATAAACACTTAGCATGAGATGGCAGTAAATCAGTAGCATGACTGGCTTCATGAGGTAATAGCTGTCCAACGGGGTCAGCTCTGTAGGAACCACCGTCACTGGCAAATCCATTAACCTCACACACTACAGATCAGTGACTTATATGAAGTGATACGATATTACAAATTTTGAGGAAAATATTTGGCCCAACCTATGAAAATGGATCCTGGAGAATAAAAACTAATCAGGAATTGGATAAAATAATAAAACATAAGAACATAATAAACTTCGCCAGAGTGCAAAGGTGTGGTCATATCGAAAGAATGCAAGAAACAAGAATGGTCAAGGCAATACACGCCTGGAAACCCATTTCAAAGAAGCCAACGGGGAGACCAAACATACGCTGGGAGGATGATGTTAAAAAAGATATACAGAGGTTAAAAGTGCCAAATTGGAAGACCCTTGTCCAGAATAGGAAATGGAAGGAAGTGGTTGAGAAGGTCACAACTCTGCACTAAGAGTTGTAGAGCCGTACTAAGAAGAAGATACGATATTACAACCGGATGAGCTCTTCTACCTTGATATTGACCCAACGTATTCATACATTATGTAATGTTATTCCTATAGTAAAACCAACTAGATGCACCAGTGTATCAAATTTATTTATTTTAGAAAAACACTACATGTTTCGGACAGTCTTTCCGTCCATCAACAGGAGTTCAAGACTGTACATACAGCAACCAAACAGATAGTGCTACTGCTTGCTAGCTTGCTAGCTTGCTAGCAAGCAGTAGCACTATCTGTTTGGTTGCTGTATGTACAGTCTTGAACTCCTGTTGATGGACGGAAAGACTGTCCGAAACATGTAGAGTGTCTTTCTAAAATAAATAAATTTGATACACTGGTGCATCTAGTTGGTTTTACTGCAGGAATAATATTACGATGCACGGCCCTGTGAACGTCAAATTCTGTAATGTCTTTGCAGCAAAGCAGCGTTTTTTTGCTTATTTGAAAGAACCGCAAAAATATAAATGTATCCATTACAGACAATATGGTTTCTAGTAAAAGAATACATGTGCATAACCACGACAACAGGGTTTGGGGGCATCCCCAAAGGGTCCAGTCTGCAGTTTAGACCAGGCAATTTGGTCCAATCCAAAAGACACATGGTAGAAGTCCAACTGTTGTATCTGCTTGTTCCTTGCAGTCCGGATTTTTAATTCAAGTAATGTTAAGACGATCTATCTCCATGACGCTAATGGTCAGCACGGCCCAGATCCTCCCATTTTCCAGTTTTCTGGATCTCGTTAGTAGACATCCAGTGGGACTCTCTCGACGAGTGATCTACCGGTCGCAAGGCAATGTTAAGCCTGAATCCTCCCATCTAATATGCTGCTTATTTTTTAAAAAAAGTCTACAAACGTTCATTACAGCTTAAGTTTTACATTTCACATCCATTTGTAACATAAATAAGGCTAAAGGCCGCAAGCTGTGTTGCGGACTATCTTTAATTAAATACTCGACAATTAAAATCTCTAAACCGGTAAACCGAAACAGTATCGATATCACGATATAGACACGGAAAATCCATATCGACTTAAACCCCTGTCATGTACGTAATAATTATAATGACGCCTTAAATTTTCTTTCGCGCGTACAGCTTATTACAACTTAACGAATTTTCCCGTTATTTGTTACTGGTTGCTGCCAGGGAGTCTAGAAAATTTGGGGATGGAAAAATTTGTAATCTCATGCAGTTCATGTTTAATTTCATGATGATCTGTCCACAGGCGTCGATGCCTATGAACTAATATCCTGCAGTGAAACAGGGGATATAGAGTGGGCTCGCAGACACATGCAGCAGGTGAATAGGGCTCCGAAGGTATACAACAAACATGAAAGAAAGGATGGACGGGTGGTTATGTCCCTGAAAACTGTTTTCATCTCGAATACCGTCACAAGAAGGAATAGATAATGATGAGATTCTCCACCTATGTGTCCACCATGAAGGTAAACTTCTACCATTCCACTTCAAAACATTTATGAATCATATGAAGACATATTTTAGTGTTGCCTCCGAGTACAAAAACCCCAAGGACATCTAAATTCCCAGTCATTAATACTATCTTCGTAATAAAACACAATGCCTAACCAACAAGCGCAGAGTCTGAAGTCGTCGTGTTCTTGTGGCATTCAAACATCCGTACTGTTTAGAGTGTGCTTTGTGTGTGTATGTGTGCGTGGGTGTGTTCGTGTGTGTGTGTGTGTGTGTGTGTGTGTTGTCCTCCTGCTGTCATGGCTAGCTGAAGACCTGTTAGCTTCTCAGGAAGGACTCAGCTCCCTGGAACAAGTTAGGTAGCAGGTTAGTTAGTTAGTTGGTTATTAGGTTAGTTAGTTTGTTAGTTATCTAGTTAATTTTCCTTCTATGATACAACATGGTGCAATAGCCCATAATGGGCCAGAGTCACGTCATTATAAAGGCTTCATGATCACTCAGACACACAACGCTCGGTAGGACTCCTCTGGACGAGTGATCAGCTCTACGCAGAGACCTCCACCTTACAGAACACAACACTCACAAGAGACAGGCATCAATAACCCCGGCGGGATTCGAACCCACAATCCCAGCAAGCGAGCGGCCGCAGACCCAAGCCTTGGACCGCACGGCCACTGGGATCGGCTCCTACGATGTATACTTTGGTCCTAATTCAAGAAGTCCTACGTGCAACTTCTCAAAAATAAATAAATAAATAAAAAATAAAATTTCTACACTTGAACAAACAAAGGTTCCATTCGGATTGTATCGCCAAGAAGGAAGCAATCAATTGACGGAGCCTGGCGATGACACGATCTTACATCCAAAGTGTTCCACTGCTTGTGTTCACCAGGATTTATAAAACCTCTACATTAAAGAACCGAACAAGTATAGTTCTCTCAAATTTATTGTACGGCAGACATTTCGAATCTCAACGGGTTATTCTTTATATTTCTGTATATTTCATCCGCTTCCCGTTTCTTCAAACAAATCACTGGAGAGTTTTTGAAACGGCCATTACTGCTGCCTTCCAAATTTATACATATTCACTATTCATGGTTATCATCAATGAACAGCTTGTATCGAGTGCTAAAGTTCTTGATGAGTACACGTAAGGTGCCCGCTTTGAACCTGGTCTAGACACAGATTATTCTGATGCTCTTCATGCCTTCCCTACGTTCGCCCATGAAAATGACAGCACTGTACCTTAAATTAGACATCTGTTTTCTTCAACAACTTTCTCCAGTTCATCATCCAATAATCATTCTAACATTCCACATTACAAAGTAGCGGTGGATGCAAGGACGACGTACCTAAATTTTCGTCAGCTTAAGGTAGCTCATCCTGTTGTTCTAAGTATATTGGGTAACCGTCAAACACAATACGCATTTGACAAAAAGAACCTAAAAACAGCTACATGTTTCGAATTTAATTAAGCCATCATCAGGATTTAAGAGATTTGATAAAATGAAGTAATGTCTAACAATGCAAACAGCTTAATATCAAGTCAGACTGATATCTCAGAATTGTCACACTTAGTATCCGTAAATAGATACGGCGTGCAGCTACCTTCACGAGGTGTCACTAAAAATGTTTATGGTAATAAACCATTCCATGAGATTTACAAATACTAAATGTGACATTTTAGATGCCTGAGTTTTGACTAATACCGTTTGCATTGTTGTATTCCACATTCCACATTCCACAACCTTGCACAGCCTGATGACGTCTTCACTAAAAGCAGAAAAATGGAGCTTTTTTAAATTCTCTGTATCAAACTTGTGATGTGTTAGGCGGAAGTATACTGTTTCTTTGCATACTTTAGTTCGTATCTGCTGGAAGTGTCGTTAAATAAGTCTTTAAGGAACAATACATATGAATATAATCACATGTCAACACAGCAGTGCATAATTTAAGGAACACACCAACAAATGCCCATACACAGTCTTTCATAATCTACAATTTATATTAAACACTTAAAACGCTCCTACATGTTTCGATCATACGATCATCCTCAGGGAGCATATTTTGTTCCTTGGTAAAGCTACTGCTTAAAACACTCAGTGATTTACTTCGTTATATTAATTTGGTACTGTAGCAGCATGTCGTGTGTTATGTGTGAGCTGTACGCTGTTCAATTGAGAACAGCGTACAGCTCACACATAACACACGACATGCTGCCACAGTACCAAATTAATATAACGAAGTAAATCACTGAGTGTTTTAAACTGTAACTTCAGCAACGAACAAAAATGTGCTCCTTGAGGATGATCGTATGATCAAAACATGTGGGAGCGTTTTAAGTTTTTTAATGTAAATTGTAGATTATGAAAGACTGTGTATGGGCATTTGTTGGTGTGTTACTTAAATAAACTACAAAATGCACGGTGCAACAATAAAGATAGACAGTGCATAATGTCTGTAGTTCACGCAACGTCGTTAGACAATGCAAAAAACGTACACATGTATCGCTTAAATGGTAATCAAGAAAGAAGGAATGCAATGGGGAGGAAATAATAATGATAGAAAGCGAACAGATGAGTGCCGACTCTGGGTCATGACTCCAATACAGTGGCTAGGTCTCGCTTAGACTAGTTTAAGGTCACAGATTTTAAGCGTCAAAGGACTGTGTGTCGTTGTGCTTATGAACTGCGAACTGCACTCCCTGCTTTCTCTGCCGAAGACCCCTTAATGAAGTACGTTCAACCCACTGGCCAGTTTCCCATATGATGAAATCTGTCCTTCCAATTACAGCTTCGCTGCAGCTCTGTTGCTATATACATATGATATGAAGTACGCTGTTTGAATCTTGGTCTACGTGGGCTAACCTCATTGCAGCACTTTGTGGTTTCCATCAGTACTTCTTAACGAACACAGTCGGACAACACAGCTGTATACACGTCAGATTTTGCACTTGGAAGCACCCAGACCTAATATGTAGTGTGTCTTATATTTTGAAGACTTTTATGGGTTTTTTTTGTTCCATCGTTGACACCAAGCCTTGTCCTGAAATAGGTCACTACCGACTCTATGGTCATCGCTCCTGATTTGTCATTCACCATCAGACTGCCATTCCTCCGCCGCCATATAATTTCAACAGTTGATTCAGAGTCAGACAAGAACCTAACACAGTAGACAAGTCAACATTCAGATCAATATCGGGATAGATGTGAGGTTCTTACATCGGTGTGCTGAGATTCGAGTCGTTTGGGACGTGAAGTTATGTCGCGTCGAGTCGTGTCTTGTCGAGTCGTGTCCTGTCGAGTCGCGTCGTATCGTGTCGTGTCGGGTAAATATTTCCAGACGCTTCGAAGGATCGCAGTACACGTAAATTATCACAAAGACAGTGACGCCCAAAGAGTGCCTAAAGAGGGATTAATGTAAATTTTCTTGTAAAATCGTTCTAAACGGGTCACAGGTTACTGATGACAGAGGAATTACAGAGCACCTTACGTGTTATCGTATGAAACCAAGTACATATAACGCACTGCGTAGTCAATAACTGCTCCCCTTTCAGTATGTCGAAATATATTTAAAGAAAAGTCTGAAGACATAAATGAATTGTCACATGCAAATCAACTGTGGAATACACGTAGATTTTAAGAATTAGTTTGTATTTTAACTTAAATAATACGAACCAAAACAGTAATCGCAAAAGTAACTTTGATGTGGACTGCCTGCATCACATGCCGTTGAAATTAATTGATATTAAATGTGCAAATAGACAGGCAGACCTCAACCGCCACTGACAGCCTAGAGCAAGTGAGTCCCCAAACTTAGGAAATATCAGTTCTTTAGCGAAAATATTTTTTCTTAATACAGTTTACCAACAATAATTAGGAAACAATCAGGGGAATATGTACTTTGTATACGAATGTTATGAGTCGGGAAGGGGAGGAAGAGAAGAAGGGGAGAGTTCTTTACAGGTAAAAGCACCTGCACTGACATTTTAGATTTAAAAGCAGCGCAAAGAAATGAAAAGCTAATCATATATTAAGCCTTCTGGCCTACCACAATTCAAAATTAATTCTGGAAGAGTAAGTAATTTTGATACAAATCTTTGAAATGGAGCTCGACCCATCCCAAGAACAAAAGGAGAATTAAATGTCACAACTTTTTACGTGTGTTTCCCTAATAACATGATTATTTACATTGTCAGAATACTTACAAAAGCACAATGCAATACGACCACGCAAACTTGACATCAGACCGACATACAGCGCATCTGATTGGCTGTAATCATGACACGTAACACCACTTTAGCCCAATTCTAGACCTTCAAGTGTCGTTCAATTTTGACTACAAACAAACAAGATGTAGGTCAGCCTCACCTCGTCAGGTACAGACAGTGTTACAAGCTTATCTGTTTCACTACAGGTTTCTTTGGTCCTTCAGACCACAGCATTTACTTTAATACTTGGTCGAACACCAAAAAAAAAAACTCTCGTCATAAAATAAAGAGGGATTGTTGAATAAAGAGAGACCAACTTGATGTCACTTACTTTTTTCTTTCATTATTTAATGCTCAACATGTTTCGGATGTTAATACATCCATTCTCTGGTGCTTGCGACTTATTTGTTGAGTTATTTCATGGGTTGTATTGCTCTGGTTCGATGCAATACAACCCATGAAATAACTCAACAAATAAGTCGCAAGCTCCTGAGCATGGATATATTAACATCAGAAACATGTTGAGCATTAAATAATGAAATAAAAAAGCCAGTGACATCAAGCTGGTCTCTCTTTATTCAACTATCAAGATGATGCACGGTCCAATAAACATTAGAAACAGGGATTTACCAAAGCAGCATAAACTGATCAATCGTTGTAACAGAGCCTTTAGTTGTTGTGTGTGTGAAGTACAGACTCGATGTGTAGGTACTTCTTACACAAGATTTGTGTTTCAGTCCGGTTTCTGTCAGTATAATTCCAGCAATGCTCAACGCTTGCCTTTATCTCACTACTACTATAACCAGAAGGAAGAACCGTTGAAGTCAGGTAACCAAAGATGCTCCTTAGGATATCGGGGGCGTTGGACAGACGAGTACTTTCATGGTGCTGCGGGTCAAATATTTAAGAGCACTTTATCAGACATAAAAGTTCATACAGAGTGTTGAACGAGTGCATGATTACGTGTGCATGTAGCAAGTGGTACCGGCCTACTTTAACTTACGATCCCAACACTTTCTTCAAGAGACTGTTGAAAGGCACAAAACTCTTGGTGAATGTAGTCGGAATCCACGCCCATGTACTTATCCGGGATCTCTTGAATGGCAAGCATGACTGCTGAACACTACACGGTGTGATGTGGTAAGGAAGCAGAACTGTAACTTCTACGTTTCTCGTGCGCGATTTAAGGCTCCCAAGTTGGTAACTATAACTGTCATTTGGGGTGTGAAGTCACATAGTCTGGTAGGTGTGTACTGCGTTTTCAAACGAACCTGCTGTCTCCGTCGTCTATCAGCCACGCCGATAACATAGGAGATCCCATCGTCTATCAGCCACCCCGATAAAATAGGAGATCCCATCGTCTATCAGCCACGCCGATAACATAGGAGATCCCATCGTCTATCAGCCACCCCGATAAAATAGGAGATCCCATCGTCTAACAGCCACCACGATAATATAGGAGATCCCATCGTCTATCAGCCACCCCGATAAAATAGGAGATCCCATCGTCTA
>Ga0123352_10009127_pt1 | contig 15485 bp, 9 predicted proteins | sample TergutLab28metaG_FD_89700 | JGI IMG/M metagenome (GOLD analysis project Ga0123352, IMG submission 89700) | Labiotermes labralis P1 segment gut microbial communities from Petit-Saut dam, French Guiana - Lab288 P1 | ecosystem: Host-associated > Arthropoda: Insects > Digestive system > Gut ... | reverse complement strand
TGGGGAGACCTAGGCGTAGATGGGTGGATAATATTAGGACGGATCTCCAGGAGGTGGGATGTGGGTATATGGACTGGATTGGGTTGGCCCAGGATAGAGACAGGTGGCGGAGGCTTGTGAGTGCGGTAATGAACATTCGGGTTCCGTGATATGCGGATAATTTCTTGACTAGCTGCAAACCAGTTAGCTTCTCAAGAAGGACTCTGCACCATGGAGTAAGTAAGTAAACCTTTTAATAATTCAATTTTAATTTCTGTTTGTCTTCTCCAAATATTTGAATCTTGTCACATTTTTTAAAAAAATTCATTTCTTTCTATATAATTTTTATAATTTGGTTTTAAATTCCCGTGAAATGTATGAATATGGAGGATTATTATCTTTTTCCAATTCCATGCCTCCACAACCCTCTTTACTACGGTACAATAGATCTGCTGCCTTTGTTTGTAAGACATTTATGTTTGCATGAAGGTCACCAGCAACGAAAGCGTTCCACAGAATTTCATTTGAGTTTATTACATTATTTAATTTAATAATTTATGCCTGTTTACACAAGGGGTTTATTAGTAATTTTCGCAAAGCGGAACTAAGGGAGAATATTTACAGTGCTCATAAAATTTACTCCTTTTTGCCAACATCAGCAGTAGTTGTTGAAGCGGCATGAAAGTATTACGGTAGAATTTCTGGACGTGGTTTGAGTGATCATTCCCAGTCGGCTTTTAAACACGGGAGTAAACTTTAATTTCTTAATTAGAACATTGTTCCTTCTTTGAAGTTCTGTTTCGTACATTGGTTATTTTCATGTTGAGACAGGAAACAAAGATATTCCGGGCGAAAAATTCGTAGTTCTGCTAACATTAAACGATGCTTGTTATATTGGTTTTCGTTTATTTTCTGAAACCCTTGCCTGCCGCCATTGTAGATCATCACGTCTCTAAATTGTACTAGAAAAATGGTTCCGGAATATCGGAGAGACAATTTCTCCCATAAATTTCCGTGCACTCCAGTTTGGACTCTATCCTTGATTTGCGGCCTTTTATTTTATGCCAGTAATCCCCTCTAGACCTTTTATAAGGTCCATACCTATTTAAATAAATTGTCAAGCAGCTTGTTATACAACTGTGCGTACAGCAGTGCATAGAACCGCTCGCACGTGCTTCGCGTTTCGGTTTGAATCAGTCAAAAGCAAAGTTTTTTTTATGTTCTGCCGCCACCACGGCCTGACACGCAACGGGGGTGTCCGCCCTCTTGAGACCCACACTCACCCTGCACAGCCCTCGAGAAATTACATACCTTACGCGTGGCGCAACCGCAAAAGAGAATTACTGTTCTCCACACCCTCTGTGTTCTTTTCAGTACTGCCTTCTCTAAAGCTAAAATTGCTGCTGATGAGACGTCCTTTTTGTCTGGAAATTAACAGCCTAATGCTACGAGCTCTGGGAGGAAACATAAGAGAGAGACGAAGATAAAAATGTCAAGAAGAGAGACGTACTATAAATACTGTTACACTGTAAACAGCGCCTGGTTTTCCGAAACGTGACACAAAAGCTGTAAACAAATTAGGTTTAACATTTTTCCGTTCATACAACTTAAAACACATTGGTTAGTGTATGTACCACCTGCTTTAAGAGTTAAATTTTTTGCATGTTGTCCGCACAAGGTATTTATTTGTTTTATATTTTTGCCCTACAATCAGAGATTATTACCCTCAACGTCTTCAACCAACTGGTGTTCCTAATGTAAAAACAGTGTTTGTGTAGTGAGAATTATGTATTTATACTCCGTGTACCTATATTAATTAGGAGAGGACTTACATACTTCAAATAGTTAAACGTAACTTAATGTTCATAAATGTGATCTAGTGTTTTATGTGTGTTAATAGATAACTGTAAATATAGAAATACGAAGATTTATCAGGTAGTATTAATAGGATAATCTTATCAAGGAAGATGAGTTAGTCAGTACCTAGGTATATAAATAAGCATTGTTATAGTGATTAATGCTTGTGAAGTGTTAGATGGTAACCCAAAGTTGACAGACCACCCAAGACCTAGGCTTAAGTGACTGTATAATATGACAATAAATCTGACAGGAAGACTGGTGGGAATATGGGTTGGATGTATCTGGCTTTGGGTATTGTCCAGTAGCAGGTGTTGTGGAAACGTCAATGAAAATTTGGTTAGTACAGGGGGAGGGGAATTTCCTGATTATCGAAGCGACGATTAGTTCCTGGAGGTACATTATGCTCAGTGACCTTAGGTGATTTTGTTTTCAATCCAAAGTATAAAAATTATACAAATAGAAGCAATTTTCTATATTAATTAAAGAAATGAGTTGGAACTCTAGCAGCGATACGAGATTTAATGTTCTTACAGCGGTTTTGCTGAAGATTCAAGTCTTCTGGTTCGTTACAATCCTTCAAAACTCCAGTAATTATGTACGTACCATGCGACATGGCCTAACAGCCCAGGAGACTTAAGCTGCAGTAGATTTATTTGAAATCCAGATAAACTGGACTATATATCCAAACTGGTACAGTCCTAAAAGAACTGCAAGAAAAATAGTTCTAATGAGAGTTTTGAGATTCTGTCGGCAGTGACTATAACACGAATTCGGCTCTTTGAAATCTGGTAAAAAATGTTCTACCCTGAAGATGGAGGATTCAAATATAAACTCAGTTATGTGTAACTTATAATATGTTGGGGACATATTTTGTAAGTCTACATCAGTGGAATTTTACATGAACTGAAAGTGTTAAACCTAAAAGGCACCCCCCACCCCCCTTCCCCGTCGTTGCGTTTCTGTCAGGCAGAATCTGACAGCGCCCCTCCCTACCTTCACAAGGCCTCCTACACTTTTTCGAATGAGTGGTCCTGTAGGTGACAGTTTGAACTCAGCCATTCCTGTCTGTCAGCGCTACGGTACGATTTCGATCACTGGCAGGGCGTCCTGATTTCGCAGTTCGCTTGGTTTCTGAGTCAGCCAGGCTGGGATTCGGCAGTGCCACCCCTCATGTGGACGATTTAACTTCCACTGAAGGGAGGCAAAGCAAGCTACATGCAGTCAGCATCCATCCCGCAGACGGCCGATCTGACTCTTGTCATACACGATGAAGGTTCGTCTTTTGTTCTCTGCAAGTCGAATAGGAGGAGACAAAGAGATTGTGAGGCACAAGAATGTCTTCTTTTTATTTCCTTCTTTTTCTTGTTACGTTCTGTGGAAATGATGGATAAAAGGGGAGAAAGAAGGCGAACAAGGATTGTAAATGTATCATATTTCAAAACCGTCGATGTTACGGTACCCTGGAGGATTGAATTCCTTTACTTCCTCCATCCTCGCTCTGTACATAGTAACCACAATATGGTTACGTATATTGTTACTTTGACGTCACAGGCTTCTTGCTAGGCGCGTGACAGACACTTGTTTGTACAATGCATATATTGCTTACTGAATTGGTACCTGGGCTTTTGACAGTTACGCTAAGCTGCAGAAGCTAAGCAGTTAAGAATCAAATGGGAATATGATGGTTAATAACACATTTGAGTACAGCGGTTACCAAACAGATCATCTGGGTGTACGCGGTGGCGCTGTCGGTTGAAGCACTGCACTACAAGCCAGAAGGTAGCGTGTTCGATTCCCGATTATTTCATTGCAATTTTTCATTGACATAATGCTTCTGACATCTCTATGTCCCTAGAATCGGCTTAGACTCGAACAAAAATGAGTACCAGGAATATTTTCTGGGGGGTAAAGGCGTACGGTACGGAGGATTGACAACTTTACCAAATTCATTGCCGAATGTCTCGAAAGCTGGAAGCTTCAAACTCCTGAAACCCTCTGGGCCTCTAACAGGCCTGTACGGGGATTGATTTGCCTTTATATAAACCAAGTATTTCAAGTTTAGGAACCTGTGGTTAGCTCACACTTTGTGTTGGTACTTCTCACAATCAGTGACGACCGTTTCTCTAAGCAGCGTTCAAATGTTGGTCTTTGAAACGGAGACGGAGTGTGTTTGTGTGTGCAGTAGGAACCAAATTTATATCACTATAATGTACGTAAATTCAATACTTTAAGAGGTAAATAGGTAATTATACGGATCTCAGCAAACCAAGGTTAACATGAGAGTCACGTTATGTGGGAGTGTGATCCACTCCGCTTTCAGGACCTGAGCACTATCTTGAATTTTCAAACAACTAAGGGAAATTCTTGGTCATTCTAGTGACTATCAGTTTGTCTCGTAGGACTGCACCTAACAAAACCACTGAATGAAATAATCCGAAATAGATGCTGTCCATGGAATGACAAACCTGTTTCAATTTCGATTTAACACATATAAGGAAAAGAAAATTTCAGACCTGAACATAGAAGGGAGGACAGCATTTATAAGAATGTCAAAGAAAGAGTATGAGAGAGTATGGACACGGTTAAAGTAGCACAGGTTAGGTTCCTTTTGTAGGTTCCTTTGAACAAGGTCATGAACCTTGGTTTTCCACTAAGGGCCGAGAATTACTTGACTAGCTGAGTATCTCAGACACTATCTGCTTATTTACTTTCCAAACAGGTCCGTGAACTAGAAGGAGGCGGGATGGCTCAGCACGTATGGAGACTAGGCTACGAGCTGGACAACCAATGAACTGCTTTTCGATTCCCGTCACGGGCATGAGGGTTTTTCTTCTCCAAATTATTCAAACTTGTACGGCTAAGTAGCACTCTTTAAGTACGAGTAAAAGCGACTGAGGCACGAAGATGACCACAATCTAGTGTCATAGTTAGGAATTAATGGAGCTATGCCTCCATATCTTTGTATGGTCACAGGGATAAATGCACCTTTTAATATAAGGGAGGTCAATTACGTAAAATTGTAGGCCTATGGATTGTAACATTAAAAATGAGACGTTGTGTATTGTATTGTATTGTACCTGTTGTGTCTGACTGGTGTTTCAGTGATACAGCCATCCTCTAGCAAAACAAATCCATACTCACAGTAGCAGGTCAATAAAACTGATATGGCATAAAACGTAATTTTTTAAGCCCAGAAATCTATTATACTCCTAACGCTTCTATTACGCAAACCTTTCTATTAACTGCAATGTATTCGAATCACAGCACACGTATATGTTGTTTTCAGAAGTTATCAACGTTAGAATGGTTCCAATGCGATTGTAGTCAGCCAGTTTATGTAACAGCTAATTTAGAAGTAATTAGATTTTCATCGCGTGAGTTGTGGAAGCGGATGTCAACTCACGAAACATTGTTACTGCAGATGAAATGAACAGTTTAACTCAGCGATGCATGTTTTTATGTTATTCCATTCAAAACGTGATTACAAATTGTGGGCGATGTAGTTTCTAGCCATTATAGAGATCGTAATTTCGTAGCTGAATGGTTGAAAGAGAAAACATATTCCAGCCACTGCAAACTTCAATTCTGTCATAAGTTTCACTTTCCACAAAGATAACTTTCTGGAGAATTTGGAACGAAATGTTGCAAAAACGCGCCCATTAATATCGCTATATTCTTCTGTCTGTCTGTCTGTCTGCTTGTGAAATGCAGCGAATTGCTGGAAGGATTGGTATGAAGTCGATTTTCAAAATTCTTCACAAAATTTATCGAAATATTGTAATTTTGTTTAAAAATCAGACAGTACATGTAACGGAACTCAGACGGTATAGCGACTGACTACGGGCCGGACGATCCGGTATCGAATCCCGGTGGGGACGAGAATTTCCGCCCGTCCAGACCAGCCCTGGGGCCCACCCAGCCCCTTGTAAAATGGGTACCGGGTCTTTCCCGGGGGTAAAGTGCGGCCGGGGCGTGCTGCTGACCACTCACACCCTTCTAGTGCCGCGATCATGGAAGTGTAGAGCTATACCTCTACCCACCCTCTGGGCCACACCGGGCCTGTAACGGGATCACTTTACCTTTACATGTAACGGAATGCACCGTGTCCCCATTGCAAAAACCTGCTGATTAATATTATTTTGTATAATTATTCGTAATTATCGTAGAAAGAATACGAAAGGAATAAATATTCTATGTGGGTAAAATTCAAAGTTTTTGTTGTTGCAAAGTTCGTAAGTATATAAAAAGTGTGTTCTTTATGGTTGTCATTTTGGTTACTTAGGCCTAATATTTGGCAGCTGCTGCGTCTTCGTGTGAACTGCATTGACCGCATAACCTAATATTCTAATATATTCAGTTTTTATTCTTGCGTAATTTTCCGATAAGGTCAATTTATATTTCTGCAAATGGCGACAGAAAACTTACCATATCTGTACAGAAGAATAAGTAAAGTTATTCTTTCGTACGCCTTAAATCTTAGCGTCTTCCAGTTACGATTGGAAAATTTAAGTACTTTTGTGTTTTAGCAGTCCACCGTTTGAGGTACTGGGGAGCAAGTGGACGTCAGACTCCACGCCCATTATGCCTAGTGACAAGAGCTGTTGACGGACTCACCTTTGTGTGGCATTTTCCAGAAGGCTTCGGCGCAGGTGGGATCCCTCCCCGACCCCGCCACGAGGCTAGCCCCGAGGCTCAGCGTCTTGCCCGCGTATGCGATCGAGTCTCGAGGGAAACAAGCAGGGCCGGCGACCTCTTCCTCTCGCAGCGGTAGGAGACTAGCGCCCAGCCTGCTGCCGCCGGTCGCACTTGCAGCCACTCTGGAACACACAATACCATATGAAGCTTTAGAAAATGGAAGCATCTTGTTGAATGACACCGGTATTAGCTCAGTTCATTCGGCGTCGAATGATAGGACTGTCTACGAAAAATAAACTGGGAATATTGTGGAATGAATCGATCGTTGTTTAATTTGAGGTATTGTTCAGCAGCTTGTTTAGACTGCGAAAAACCACGATAAACTTCGGTCAAGATAGTTCCACGCCGAGTTTTGAAACACGGTTATCTTAAATACAAAAAAAAAAACATTGGTAACAATTATACCGTTAACGGGGGCTTAGAAACATGAAAATATGTATACATATGTAGCAGTACCTAGAATTCTTTGCTCAGAATTCTGTGAAGGAAATTATTGAGCTAATTAGCAAATACACAATTCCGTGGTTTTTTCAATTTTTAATAGAGCTAATAGTTATTGTGTGCGATCATGGAATAGCCATGGGTCAAGCATAATTCAAAGAATCTCCTGCCTCTAGTAGAACCAGTGTTTCATTGTTGTGCTCAGAAGAGACCACCACTAGTTCCTGTCCTAAGTGAGGTGAACCCAGTCTAGGCCCCACAGCAAGCTTAATGAAACGCATAGTTTTCTGACTCCGAAATATTAAGGAACTAACGCTATTCTGTATGGTGTGTAAAGACACGCCCTTAAAATTTTGCATAAGACATAAGGCGGTATTTACTTGGATTATGTGATTGTGGTTGCTAATCCACTGATTAGACTGCACGGTGTCACAACTAAGAATTCATACGCGTGTTTGTATGCGCGCTTTTGATAAGTTCTTTCGCACAGTAAGGAAACATTGGCCCCCCTCCCCCCCCACATTTCCGTTTTTATGAAATACGGGAACATTTTTATTTAACTGTTTAAGACAAAATGGTCATTGTATTCACCACTTGGTTTAAAATTAGAATATCTGCATTTTCCCGAACAGTTTATTTAAGTATTTCACAAGAATTTTTTAAATGTAGCCATTATTTCCATAAACAATATTCACTCGTTGGTCATTGCACTGTTTTTCAGTCACAAAGGGAATCTTTGTGTATAATGTCAAGAACCTTCAGTTTTCAAAGAGTTATGTATGTAGGTATAGAGTTAAATAGGCCTACCTTTGTCTACTTTGCTGCAACAGTTAAGTAGGCCTACGTTTGTCTACTTCGTTATAACAGTTAAGTAGGCCTATGTTTGTCTACTTTGTTATGACAATTCCCACAATCTATGTCTCCGCTGGCACTTATAACTGCACGTACATTCAGTATTACTCAAAAGTGTGCAATCTTGAAAGCACAAGAACAGTGGGAAAAAACTATTTATATGAGACATTAAAATTGATTTTTTACTCTTCAAAACATTTATTTCCTATTTTTGATTTAATTCTTCTGTAATGTTACGCCGTGTAAATTATTCAGTAAACGCAACATTCGCCAGAAAGCCTTAACGTGTCAAGATGTATCGAAACGTCGGTAAATATGTACCAATCTAAGCAGACTTACATCCTGGAAGAATTTTGTCTGCAATTTGAATGTTGTGAGAATCTCCAGTCTGTCACATCGCTTCTCCATATTAAAGGACAGCCGGTTGGTGCTGCTTTCGGATTTGGACCTTGAGGCGAGAATTGCACGTTACAAAAACAATAATTTGTTAAAATAGAAATTCTTTTTGATAGTAGAGCGTACATTACACTGTTCAGCACCTTGCTTTAAAATATTCAATTTGATTTCAGCTGAAATTAAACAAGTTCATGATTTCCTTATTTTTTCAGCGAAACTCTACATTTTTATATGCACCTGTGTATACAGGGCTATATTTTACTATAATTTTGTCTTTATTGTGTGAAGAGAGAGAAGACCAACAAGATGCAACAATCAGACGTTTATTATCAACTTCTGTCTCAACATGTTTCGGGCATCATTATGCCCATCTTCGGGAGAACAAAGACCGTGTGTTACTGCATATGGTGTACTGCGCTGGTTCTGCTGGATGTGGTTGGTAACGATTGTGGGGCGCTGCGCAGCGCATAAAGTTCCTCTATATTCATTCAAAATCTATATATATATAATTTAATTTTCGACATAACAGAACGAAGTTAGTCACTTCGAATCGCCCGATTCCGACGGTTAGATTATTGTTGTCTGTGACGCCAAGACCACCCGTTCTTCACAAGGAAGGTCGGCCTGCAGATCTGCAGAGAGAGATGACAAGTGGCGCTCTCTTCACACGAATACCGACCGACATAGGCTGCAACTATAGAGAGGCTCCAACCGGTGATTTATGTTGTGCCTCCTCCGTGATTCGCTGACTCACTGCTCAGAAGAGCAACCCTGTGGTTCTTGCCTATTGTCACACGAGTTCAAAGGACCATGGGAGCAGACCATGCCATGTTTAATATACATGCACTAAACGATGACAAATAACCGAAGATCTTACACTGCCACAACGTCTAGCGACTGCGTCTTTTGAAAAGTATTATTTTTCTTCTTGTTAGAACTAATATGTCAGTAGGTTATTCAAAGGCTTCTACCCGTTCAAAGTCAGGTTCAGTTTCCATGTATTCCGTATGCGGTTTTTGGAGATAAGGAAGGAAAATTTGTTTTAAATTTATGGTTAAACAGGAATGAATAAACAGCGCATGAAAAATAACTGGATGCTCCAAGATTAAAGAAGAGAAAACCCTAGGCAAATTTTCAAGAAGACGAAATGCAAAGGGGAGTGTGCAAAATGTAGAGGAGAAGGAAGAAGAGGCATTGCAAATAGAAATACAACATTTCATTAAATAGTATGGATTAGAATCGAATAAACACGAACAGCATGAGATAAATTCTAAGAGACTAGTCAGTAAATGTACACTGATAATAACACGGTGTTAGCAGACTCATTCAAGGAAATTAGTATTTGAAATTAAAGAAAAATTTTGATATCTTACTTTAATCGTGCTAAATAAAGTGGCGGTGGAAAAGGATTCAGCCCGAGTACTTCGGTTTTGTCACACCGGTGTCATTCCACCAGTGCTCCATACTTGTTTACGACTGTCGTCACGAGCTGATACAACAGGCCTATTTGAGACCAGAGACAGAAATGTCTATTGATACAGTAAAAAACGGGCCCCCTATTGTTGCTACTAATAACGCTACTTCTTTTGCCACTCTCGTTATTGGTATTTCTGGTATTACTACTGCTACTACTATTACTACTACTACTGGTGCCACCACCACCACCACCACCACCACCATCACTACCACTATCATCACTACCATCACCACCACCAATGTTTGTTTTCTGAAACCATTCAACGATATTGTGCATAACTAAAGAGGGAAGGTACAGTACATTAGATTGTATTCTATAAAATTCTATAAAATTTTTATGTTAATAATTACATCTTTGTACGTAGTCAAATTTGTGTATCAACAAATGAGAAGCATCAATACAGTGGCAAAGCAATTCCACGGACCGTAGCAATGAATTTCTTCAGCTCGGTCACAATACACAATTTTTATAAAAGGGGCAGTTTCAATGTGTAATATTTCAAATGTATTACCGTGAAGGTGGAGGCAGGAGCTTCCATCCAAAATTTACTCGCTACAAAACCACATTCGGTAGGACAGTTATTATTACATTCACCGCCAAATGTAGTCTTAGTAGTTAATTTTAGCAGTAACGTGGGAGGGCCTCACTTGGTAAGCCTACTGTCGCCTATAGTGCTGCGTCCTGATGACAGGTACTATGTAGCAATTGTGGAATGCTAATTGGCAGAGAACTATCGTTGTGCTCTGAGAAAAGCCTATTTCAGTTTTTCTCTTTTCGTCATAAATCTCAAGTGAATAAGGTCTGCGTGGTGGGCAGCAGGCTGCAGAACGCCTGAGGTTTGCATGGCCTAACGTGTAGTAACGGACGTCAATTCGTGCTTCCCATGCAGTGAGTCAGGTGGTGCGATGCGGGCGCCTGTAGCTTGGTCGCTCGGCTAATGGCTTCACCTCTTATTGCATTTCACACGTCACAGGCTCCAAACATAATATGCAACCATTAGAGAAGACCGCGCATCACGTATTTAAATTCAGATTAATGCAGGCACAACATCGTTACTGGCTAATGCATATGACTGACTGCTATTGCCCTATGAGGTATCGGCCCTCGGAGCTTTTAACGGATAACACTGGGGGCTGACTGGGGCTGGTCCATATATTAATACACGTTTCAGAATGGATCACAATTAAACTTTTAAATGTGGCGTAAGCGAGAGCACAACATTGGCGTGTCACTGTTTAAGGTGCTCCATACATTAAACATCTGGGGAGGTGGGGAAAGGGGGAAACGACGCTTCTGAACACTTTGTATTCATGGAAAATTCATTAGGTTATTTATGCCATTGTGAATACGTGTTAGAGCAGACGACTTTCATTAATTTGATTTGTTTAAAGATGTCGCTTGGTCACATGCAGCGTGTCAACCGGATGATTCAGTTGGTGTGCTGTCTGCTGAAATGCTGTGGGTATGATGACAGGAGACTCAGTGTTTGAATTCCGGGTGGACACATATTTTGCTAGTGGTCACTGCATCCAAACCAGATCTGGAGCCTCCAAGCTGCCGATCTAAAGGGTAACGGGGACTTCTTTTAATCGTAGCCCTAACGTTGCAATTGTAGTTTTGGTTTTATGTTCAAAAGTGGCCTGAAGAAGACATATAATTGGTCGAAACGTATAGCCACATTTTACAGTACAATGAAACAGTGGGGGCGTTTTTGTTGCAAATCAATCTGCAAGAATGTGACGATAGCTGTTATTACAGCCTTTGTTGCAAGTTAAAATCACGCTGGAGCTCTACCTTCGAAACAAGGACGAGGCTTTCCTAAGTTTCATTGCAAGCCTTTTCCCTATAATTTATTTAAATATGATGTAATTTTATAAATTTATTTCAGGATTTAACTATTACAAAAAAGATATAAATCTTTACTCTATCAGAAAAGGTGGCATTTTTTTTTAATTACAAATTTTGCTAAATAATTTGAGATTCTGCGCTCTTCTTCTGTCATTGCGAATAACTGAAATTGGTTTATGCTTTCTTCTGGGTAATTCTTCTGCTTCTGAATTTTATTTGCCAACGTTTCGGAACACTCTGTCTGTTCCATCTTCATATCTATCCGCCTATGAATTTCGAACAGACAGAGAGTTCTGAAACGTTGGCATATAAAATTGCCCAGAAGAAAGCATGCAATATTCCGAATAAGACGTAAGTTTGAAATCAAGAACTGAAATAGGTTTTTGGAAGTTCCTTGGCTTATGTAATTACAATTTATATAATCGCTCGACTATTGCTGTACTTTTAGTACCGTAAATTTATGGTAAGCTTGCAGAAGTCAAATGAGGAATATGAATCAGAATCCTTTGACGAAAATTGGCAAAACCCTGGCCATGAATTTAGATGGTCAATATCTGAAGTTGGATTAGAACGCGAGACGTCTACAATCTGGAGCAAGAGTATTGCAAATTACGGAGTGGCTTTAAAAATTGATTGTTTAGTGTCAGTTTACGTTTCATTGCTTATTATTTGTGTGGCGCAACAGCCCAAGTCAGGTCTAGGCTTCCTCAATGTTGATGTTCCTGGACCACACACATTTCGGCACACAAGCACACGGCAGGAATCCTCCGAACGAGTGATCAGCCGATCGCAGATGCCGCTACTTGCACAACACACAGCAGACACAAGAGACGAACATCCGCGCTCCCAGCGGCATTCGTACTTGCCATTCCATCAGTCCAGCGGCTACATACCGACGCCTTAGACTGCACGGTCACCGGTATAGGCTCCATTCTTTATTCCTGCAGTATTTTTTCTGATCTTTTTGCTGTCATAAATTAAGCTTAGATGAACACAGAGATGAAATCTTCAGTTTTCCACAGACGGTCTACAAACTAATATTCACATCTGAATACGAACAAAAACTAACCAGAAGCCACGCGTGTTACTCACAATGTGGAAATAATAGCCGTTTATTTCGAGAATCATGTAAAACACGTACAGCAAGGTACACTATGTAATAAATAGAGTTTCAGGATGTTAAATTGGGTGATATTTACAATTATGTGCTTCAGAACTTTGCGTTTAAATACATAACAACAAAAACTGGAAGCAACTGCATAGCTGCCGACTTTTGTCAAAAGCAAACAGATGCTTAATGCTCCTGTACACTTTACAGCTACAGGAGTGTCTGTTTGGCACAACTCGTTTTGAAAAACGAAAACTAGAATGAGGGAGAAATGTTAAAATAATTAGGAAAGGTTCTGTCTGTGTGCAGAGGTTCAAAGTGGAGGGACAGGTTATTGAGACTATTTTATGCTTCTCTCTGTGACATTTTTCTTCTTCAGTTTTGTAGAAGATGGGTTTAAATCTCGGCCTTTTTTAATTCTTGACCCAGTGTACTAAGAATCACAGTTCGACTGTTTTTGAAACTTTTGGATAACACAAAATCTTTCGTCTATAACATATTATTTAAAGTTGTCACTACAGTTTTGTTTGTGGGTTAGGTTAGGTTAGGTTAGGTTCAGACACTGAAGACGCGTTCTGAGTTGTGGTAGCCATCTTTATGTTGAAAAGTGAGTTGATGGCGACAGGACGACGACTGTAGGGGACAGACAAAGTACCAGATCGCTTAGTATTCGGTAGGACCTGGAGGGCGACTACATTGACTGTGTTTTGCCGCGGTTTTGCTCAGTGCCTTCATGAAGATTCCGGACAAGTGTTTTCAATTAATCCACAATCACTTTCTTCCACATTTTTATTTCACTGTTTAATAATCACCTAATATCTAACGCCATATTACCTGAGATATTGAAAAGGTGTTACATAAATCATAAATAAACAAAGAGCCATGTCGGATAATGTGACTATACTGTGGTTTCATTTATTAAATAAACTTGTGAGATGTGTTTCGTAGTGTGTAGACTTCAGAGACTAGGTAAGTGGCGTGCATATGCTTTATATATATATATATATATATATATATATATACAGGCTACTACTCATTTATCCCACACGCACTCTGTTACTTAAACCACTTCCACATTGAATCATGACTGCGGTGGCAAAACATCGGTTTTCTTTGGCGGTAGAATTAATGATCTTCCCATATTATATCCTCAAGTAGTACATGCAGCCTCTTCACACGTATAGAGCAGCATTCGGGATCAAAGGAAAAAGTAAAGCATCATTTGTAGAGCCACACTTGATCTACGCTGTCTTGTGCTGCGATCTGAGAGATGTTTGACAAGGGAAGACTAGACTGGGACTTTCAGCTGAATTTAATCGGGGGAGTTGAATGGCAATATTCAAAGAGAAACCACCCATACTCATCTACAGTAGCGAATATCCTATAAATGTTTTTCTGCAGCTACTCTTATTCTAACGAGTGGGACATTATTTCTAGCAAACTTATTTTCCAGATCCTTTCTTTGTGCGTATTCTCAAATTATTCCATTTTTTCTCTTTGCCCTTCTGTCTGCATCAGCCGTAACGACCACACAGCTGTCTGTGCAATTGGTAGTGGTTAGAGCATGATGCTTTTCACCGAAATCCACCTAATCTTCCGACAAATAACACGAGAATTTCTAAATTCCACACCCAATATGCCTAGGTGCCCGGAGGTATGCTGCTTACTTAAGGTGCCAACTTTACCTTTACCTTCACCTTCACCAATAGTTGGGCTATATAGGTAAAATGAAAGATTTTGGAGTTTCGCGCACTTGTTGCGCATAGTTACCGCTACCCAATAACTGGTCAAAGTGTAAACAAATGGTAAGCTTGAGGCAGTTTTGGATACCGCGATGGGTCACGCAGACAGCTGGCTGACCCTCCGCCGAACGCCAGGCTCTGTGCTCGCCCGAACAGACCGTTGCTGTTACAGTTTGCTCTTCAAATGTCACATCAAAGGTGTGAACTCTATTCTTATAGTAAAACCAACTAGATACACTAATTTCTCAAATTTATTTTTAGAACAAAACTCTGCATGTTTCGGACAGTTCCTCTGTCCATCATCAGGAGTTTTTCACTGTAAACACAGCACTGGTATGTGTCATACAGGTTTGCTGACAGCTTGCGAGCAGGATCAGGATGGAAATGATAATGGAGAGAGGAACTGTCCGAAACATGTAGAGTTTCATTCAAAAAAATAAATTTGAGAAATTAGTTCATCTAGTTGGTTTTATTATAAGAATTGATCACGATACGGGGTCACTTGGAAGTCTAAATGTGTGAACTCTAGGTTCACTTACACCACATCCCACACCATGTGTCGTGGATTTCGTGGAATTCGTGTGTGAATGTTCAGGTCTTAGTAGAAGTATAATAACCGTATTTCAATTAGGCGTATCAGCTTCGAACATCCATTGGTAACAGCTTTATTGCGAATGTAATATATCCGCCTTCTTACTTCCCTAAAAGCTTTTTAGATGGTGAAATAAGATTAGTAATAATTGATTCAGCATTTACATCATTACGGATAACTTAGGTTATGGTCATGTAGATTGTGTATGGCTTTAGACAGAGCCTATATCTTTCAATCATACGTAAACTCGACATCAGTTAAGGTTTCTACATAACGTAAAACAGCAACATAGCATTTATTTAATTACTGTACCAACTGATGCACATATATAAAAGTTTCACATTAAAACACTAAAATTGCTCCGACATGTTTCGATCCTAAAATCATCCTCAGGGAGCTATACTTTCCTTGCTAAAGTCACAATTAAAAATAGTCACTGATTAACTTCGTTGTACTAATAGGGTGCTGTGGCAGCATGTCGTATTATGTGAAGGT
>Ga0123352_10009123_pt1 | contig 15487 bp, 10 predicted proteins | sample TergutLab28metaG_FD_89700 | JGI IMG/M metagenome (GOLD analysis project Ga0123352, IMG submission 89700) | Labiotermes labralis P1 segment gut microbial communities from Petit-Saut dam, French Guiana - Lab288 P1 | ecosystem: Host-associated > Arthropoda: Insects > Digestive system > Gut ... | reverse complement strand
GTGTTACACAGCATCTTTGGGAGCAAGATTAACGCGGGTATATGACGTCATAGCGTCCTTTCTTTGTCTGAAGTTAGCTTGGCTTCAGTAGGTATCTTCATGTCTTGCGAGAAGGGTGGACACTACGACTCACAGCAGTCTTCCAGCGTCAGTGTGTGTGCGTGTGTAGCAATCCAAGGGGGAACAAGTAGGCAGCACGTCTCATTATATTTGTGATATAACAAAGGGTGATAATTCTGGGCTGCATAGGGCAGTATCACATTCAATACTCATAAGGAGTGTATGCTTGAGTGCATTATCAACAATCAAGGTGTTAATAATATCAGTTGAACAAACAGTATTAAATGAACTTGCGTGTGCAATATAATACCGCATTATATAACAGTACAGTCAGTGAATAATTTAGTACTATATGATAACTAATTATTGTGTATGGCAAATCGACATTAAGAGTGTTCCTTTTAATAATAATTCATAATCGTTAATGAACCAGCAAGTACTGACAAACTAAAACCCTGTTTGTAGCTTTATGTTCCTCGAGCCAGACGAGGCGACACTACATCTAGTTCATACTCAACCATTTACTACACACAGATACTCTCCCAACTCATTCACTTCTGAACATTTTAACAATGTATGACATTCTCATCCCTTACCTAAACTTGGGGGAGTATCTTCCCTTCTCAAATCCTCTCCTTTATCTCCTGTTTCCAAACCTCTTATTACAGCCACATTATTCCACTTCTCTCTACAACCATGTTACATGATAAGTTGCCTGTACAGCCACATCACCTGGCAATCAATGTCAGGAATGAAGGCAGCACCACTAGGCAACACTGTTCACCTTTAGGCATGACAACACAAGGTAATATGATCTCTCAACAACAAAATGGCACAAACAAAAAAACTAAAATGAAGTACAAAAAATGGCTGATCCACATAATTTTCATGTTACCTTACCTTTTTGATTCTGCAGCAGTTTTTTCTTCCTCTTTCAACAGCGGTGCATCTGCGAATAAATCAAAAGTGAGAACTGTACTAACAACCTACAAGAGGTGCACAGTTTTTCAGTTGATCATTAGTATAATGGCATTGACAGAACTAGTGCAGCATGGTCCTCATGCACTGCGAGGTTTGTTCTGACATCCAAATGGTATAATACTCACCATCTACAGCAGTCAGGGTTTCCAGTACACTCACATCAACCAGTTCAACAAAGGTCTCATCTGGTGTTTCCCTACAAAGACACAAATGGCTCAGTATATGAATCTCTGCTTACCTTCAATCTTTCTTTAAAAATAACTTTCTACATTCATGTTAACCTCCGTACGAAGCAGACACCATCACCATGAACAACCCCATAATTCACCTTAGCACCTCACACATCCCGATGGGTCACATGAATGCAACAAAACATGACAGATATGCAGTCTTACCTGAAATGATGATCATCTCTAATCTGTTTCATGATCTGGTCCTTCCTTGCTTCAAATGTATCCCTCTCAAAAATCAGAGGCTGGAGACGTCCGTACTTCTCCTCAATTTTGGTACAAATTCTAGTTACTATTTCTGCAATTCCCCTTCTACCATCTTTGGTTCTCGGAAATGCAGTGGACATTGCTTTATTGGCTGTAGGGAAGTGAATCCCCTAAAGAATGCGATAAAACTTTATATCAATCTTTAATTTAATTACAACCCAACAGTACTGAACATCATCGTCACAGTATAAACACAGCAGTGTACAGTTCTATAATTATACTACATGGCAGGCTTACAATATATTTACAGCGGTGATTAAAACTATTCAGATGTGCCATAGCAATACGTGGGTCTCCTTTCTTATCACACAACATGCACACATACATTGGCTCCTTCCCTCTCTCATCAGGTACTAGCTCAACCAGGTACTCCAACCCTGGAAAAAAAAAAAAGACGACATATTCCCAATACTTCAACCACCACACAGCGACGACCCTACAGACTAAACGGCATCAAACCCAACCAACTTATCTACATTATGCACCTCAGCATTATTCAACTGTTTGATCCCTCACCTATTCAGCCAAAAGAAGTGGCTGAACCCACAGAAACATAACATCACATTCACTTTGCACTGAAATTAAAAAATTACAGGGTGCCAGTAAGGATAATGAAGAGGGAGATCAACCATGGCTTCTTCAAGTGGAACAAAGGTGAGGGCTTTAAAAGCCTTCAGTAACATCACTGAAGAAAAGAACAATAATACTAAGGAGCAGATTTCAAAGAGCTTGAGACAGAGCCACAACCAACTGCACTGCTCTTTAGGAAAACATGGGAAGTAATTCAACCAATGGCAGATCACTTCTTCAAACAGACGGAATCTCCAATGAGTGGGCACCCAATAACATCTCTTCTTCTACCAACTAAACCATTCTCCCCTCACAGCAGTTACTTCATGTCCAGTCAGTTACGGTATGTTTATGTGATTTTCAGGATTTTTTAAAAGGTATGGTATTATTACCATATACAACCATGTATTAACAGGGTGGGAAAGATATCTTTTGATAATTTAACACAAGAAGGAAGTTAGTTAAATTTTTCTGATCTACCACCAAACCCCCCCCCCCCCTTCCCATGTAACAAACAGCCCCATGTAAAAATGATACCCATGATTTGACCCTTTCAAATTTGTCACCTTTGCAAGGAATGCTAGTACTGCATAATACAGTTTTTCAAATCTTTTGCATTGACCACATTGTGATCGTCGCAAGGACACAGAAAAAACTAATCGAAGTGTATCTGGACCTAGAAGAGGAAACGAGTAAACTGGGAATGGAAATAAATGAAAATAAAACTAAATATATGGTTACATCCACCTATGAGTATAGGAGAAACGCTGGGGATCTACGAATTGGAAATAGAACATTCGAAGCAGTTCAGAGCTTCCAGTACCTGGGAAATGTCATTGGTAACACTACCAATAATAACAAATGCATAAAAGAGAGAATTATGATGGGCAATAAGGCCTACTATGCAAATAGACAACTGATTAACAGTAGCCTCATATCAAGAAGCAGCAAGTTGCAGATATACCGCATGTTGGTATGCCCAGTGGTTACCTATGGTTCAGATTGTGGACACTCAACATGGAAGAGGAAAGAGCATTAGCAGTATTTGAGAGGAAAATACTGCGGAAAATATATGGACCAGTGAAAGAAAACGAATTTTGGTGAATTCGACGAAACAATGAATTAGAAGGTATAATTAAGGGGGAGAACACTGTCAGGTTCATTAAATGCCAAAGAATATGATGGCTTGGTCACATAGAAAGAATGCAAGACACTGCAATTCCAAATAAGATGTTGTATGGAAAGCTGTATGCAACAAGGCGAAGAGGAAGACCGAAAATGAAATGGCTGGATGACGTGTCCAAGGACCTGAGACAGATGGGAATAAACGAATGGAGAGACAGAGCAAGGGATCGAGAGGCCTGGAGGCATATTGTAAAGGAGGCCAAGGCCCACCCTGGGCTGTAGCGCCACCGAAGAAGAAATCTTTTGCATGGAGAAGTCTTACTGTACAAAAAAAATTATATGTGTATGTATACATGTATGAAGACAAATATTCAGCATATCTGTGCATCATCCCCACCAACTGTAATCTTGTATTAATCAGACCACATGTCAGGTAGTTACACAATATACAGGATCTGAAAGATCAACTCAACAAGTGGAATGTGGGTGCCATGAGTGGCTGGAACAAAGTCAACTTATATTCAACCTCCTGCTAGACCATGCCATGGCTGAGATGGCTGGTGGTGGCATCTTATGACAGACATCCAGGTTCAGCCAGTCCATGTAGAATTTTTGGCGGACGAAGTGACACTGGAACAGGTTTTGCCCAAAGTACTTCAGTTTCTCCTGTCAGTATCATTCTGGCAATCCCTGTCATCAATCCTATGTCATCCTATAAGTGTTACAGCATACTTAAATAACACACTTTATTCTCCAGCCACATTTGGAGAATATTTGGTAAAATTTTTAAAAGGCCATAGTCAGCATAGTGAATTGCTATGGGCTGGACAATCAAGGGATTGAATCCCGGCTGAAGCAAATTTTCCGTGCTGTCCAAACTGGCCATGACACCCACCCTGCCTCCTGTACAACACTGGGTCTTTCCACAAGTGAAGTGGCTTCAGTGTGGTGCTGACCACACACCTCCTTCTACTGCCAGGTTGTGGATGTGTTGGAGCTACAACTCCCTCCCCCTGTGGTTGCACAGGCATATCATGGGGGATTCACCTCTTTTGGTACTTAACAAGGAACAACATCCGTGGGTCTCAGATCTGGTGACAACTGCACTAGAATTTACTGAAAATAACTACTTCAACATGTGATCCAGTTCATTACTGCCCACCAACTACAGACGGATCATGACCCACAGTTTGAATAACACTGCTGTATGAAGCAGAACTATCAAAATTAATTACCATGATAAATTCCTTAGTCATGAACACATTTTTTTCCCCCTTCTGTTGATAAACTAGTTAAGAATAAGAAATACAACCAGTTTCCGTCTTGTGTGTGCCGTGACTATCACGAGAACACATATGGTTGAGGCACAAACAGATATGGGGGTTAGAGGATTTATCACCATGCAGTGGAATGCGGGAAATAAATGATAAAATAGGTGACATGTTTCTGTTTCATTTTCAGAACATCTACTTCATAAAAACAGGAAACATTTATTCCCATTTCCTAAACAGCACTGATTTTCATGTGTCACTTAAAAGGAGAAAAGTGGCACGCTACTGCTTGCACTGTTTATGAAGTGTACTGAAGATGTGTGTATGACAGTACTTTAATACAAACGTAGTTACAAGTATCAGTTTCTTTAAGACATCCTTACATGTAACATTTTCATTATTTTCATTCAGTTTAAGAAAAACTCATGCAAGGAATGGGTATTTTGATTAGCAGGAACAAATTTACGTATGATACCAACCTATAAGTGGTGTACTTTTATGGCTGTCCAATGTTGCTTGAATCTGGGTTACTCGTTTCACAACATCTTCAAACCCTGGGGGAACTGGTTCACCTGGTGCAAGTTTGGGCATCTCAACTGCAACAACATTTGCATGTTCATAAAAGCAAGCTTACTTTTCTATCATATACTATCCAGTGCTACAACACAACAAAGAGTTAGGTTTGACAGGCACGTAATAAAAGGGCAAAAACTGTTGATTTGTGTTCTGATTATTTAATCAATATGGTTCTCATTATCACATACACTATATATCAAAAGGATCCAACACACACATAAAACTGCTTGTCTGCCTAGTGACAACCTTATCTTTCAGCATGCCCTTCGCACCTCCGCCAGTGCCGACATCTCCAGACACTCTGTGCTGTGTCTGGATGGCATGGAAGTGTGCAGTCTACATATGAGGAAAAAGGGCCAACTGTACTGTCCTGACCTATGCCATGGGCACCCAACTTTTTATGGCAGAGGGCCACAACTATTATCATGGGCTTGTTCATGGGCTGCATGTGGGAAAAAATAATAGAATATGCAATACCTGCCTAACTATTGTGAAATTTTGAAAGTATACGCACAATTTGCAATGTGGCTGCGGGCCGCAAACACAACATGGTGGGCTGCATGTTGGAGACCCATGAGTTATGTCAATTCTTTCACTGACTCAACTGTAGCCAGTAACACCCACCCCCTTTATCTTTACATGACCTGCATTGGAATATGCAAATGCATGGGGTGGGGCACACAAAAACTTAGCAATTCATTTCATACATTTAGCAACCACGGAGATTTACTGCACTACTTTGAAGGCATGCTATATAATCTCTGTTTTATTTTCTACAAAATGTCATTTATTTCACAATTTTATTTTTACTGTTCAAATAATACTTTTTTTATAAACCATAAGCTATAATTTAAACACCAACCCAGTTGTTTCAAAGATAAATCTGTTTTCTTCTACAGCATTCTACAGAATTTTCTTCACAAATGAAGGACACCATAACTCATCCACACTCCAGAGCTGAAATCGTAACCAACTACAAACACATAACATTAAAGGTCAATTCCAATGAACATGTTCCACACCCACAATTAACAAATGACACATCATTACCACCCCCACTTTGAGTTCAATTTTGACTCCATGTGCAAATGGTCATTCTAACATCAATTTTGGTAGCCTTGTACCTTGCACTACCTTCATGTTAAGCTTTACAACAATTCTTACATTGTAAAATTACATCACAAATACTGAAAATTTCTACTTCTATTCTCATTACACCTTTCTTGTGTTTCTAACCCAGATTCTACTTCAGTGTGGTTTTCTTTTGTACTTTTACATAGTGTTCATTTCAGTCTCACAGAAATAGCTACACTTATTTAATTTGTTTACTACAGCTTAATTAGCCACGTGCAAGAACTCACAACTCAAAGATAACATCAAGTACTTGAATAATCATGTGCATATTATTATTCTGGCTCCACCTGGATTACTACCTACAAATGGTATTATCTGGGTCTTCTGAGGGGATTGCACACTGAATTATTCTGTAATTTTACCGAGGTTTAAAAACTACTTCTTGCAATTTGTCCCCAGACTTGGAACACTGCATGGCCTTGTGCAAAAGTAGTTATTTGTCGTTATTAATCACATGTCTATTGCAGTATGTTCAAAGTTTCATTCAACAATTTCAATGGTATCATCAAGTTATTTTACAGCAACCTGCAAGCTGACAAACAGTAGTATGCTCCTACCAACAAGTCAGACTGCTACAGGAACAACACACAGATTAAACTAAATCCATGTTACAGCAGATGCTGGTAATGCTGTTACACAAGGTCTCCTGCATCTCCACAAAGAGGTCCGTGAACATGCTACCTTTTACAAACTGTCACCATCAGGGGTTTGAGGGGGGTGTAAAAGGGGGTCAATTTGAGATTCAGAATATGTGGTCAGAAACGTCTCCCTCATGCCAATGTCAACACTGGTACTGCAGCAGGGAAAGCAGAGAAGCTGCAAGCACTTGACTTTGGAGATCAGTGGTATTTTACATTTGCCACTTTATTTTTATAAATATTTACCGATGGCAAACTGGGTGCAGAATTGTTAATGGTCTGGACTTCATTGCATATATTGCTATGATGCACCATGTTCTGGCACACCCTCACATGTTCCTGGTGTGTTCTGAATAGTTGCGCATGCTGCTAGACTTCTAGCTACCGATCCTCTTTTGTGTCCACAGGGGTCTCATAATGAGACTCTTGTGGTGACTTCAGAGAAGAAATCAAGTGCCACAAGGTTAGGGGATTGTGGTAGCCAGACACTGCCCCTCACCCCCACAACTCCTGCAAACAGCAAATATTGCATACAGATTTCTCACAGCATGCATAAAATGGGTGCCAGCACCATTGTACTGGTACCTACTTTCCTATCTACAGTACCAAGGCCAAATTCCATAGATAAAGAAGTTTCTAACCATATGTTCTCTACCTCAAATTGCTCCCCATCGACCCCCTACATCTCCTGAAAGTTTGTAAAATCTAATCTGGTACACCGTGTGTACCACCAACACCACTTGAAATGAGCTAATTTTACAGTCCTTCATACCCCACTCTGCAAGCTGTAAACAGGTCAGACTGTGCCACTGTGCACTATTTATGTAACAAAGGAAACGTCCTTCCCACTACACAAAGAAACATGTTAGACACCGGTGCCCAGATCTGCATATTGCAACATCATTATGATGCACGGCGTCTGAGAGTTAAGAGGCCAATGCCCTTAAATTTGTATTAGTACAAAAACCAAACACAACAGATAGGCAGAAGTAAGTCTGCTGGCATTGCTTTGTGGAGGCCTTATGCTTTGGTGTAACAGGAAATTTACTTCATTTGAGGCAGACAAAACAGGGACTTACCTAATGGTTTGGTATCTAGCCTGGTGAACATGCTTGCAGGGTGTGAGGGAAGTGCCATTTTAACCTGATGCTTCTTGCTCTGGATGTGAGTGTCAACATGTTTCTGACCAATGATGAGAACATCACACAAGTGACACTTCCAACGAACCGACAGATCGGTTGTTTTGATAGAGAACACATAACCATATCCCCCTTCATCCAATTTAACTTTGACAGATAGCAAGCGCTTCTCTTCGCGCTCACTTGAAGACTCCTCCTGCAATATCAGACACAAGTAAACTGTCACAGCTGCAGACAACTGCAACCACAAAACATACATTACGAATATCCTCTTCACCACACAACGTGTACAAAATAAATGCAAGAGACATGCTTTTTTTGTGCTTTATTTTATGAAACTGCCATTAAAACAAACTATATAGTAGTGTTTATGGTAGATCACTGGTGAATGATAAATGAGAAAGGATCTGAAAGGAGTGGTTGTGGCCTTATCAAAGTACCATACCAGAAACGATATGGACTGAAAAAATCCACGAAAAGTCTGGAAACTCAGTGTCCTCACACATATTTTAAATGGGCACATTCAAAAACTGAGCCAGGATACTGACTGCTACACCAACCTGTTGAGCCAGAACATTAAGTACACACAATGATAATATGACTTATTTTGGTAACACATTACCATCTTCAAAAGGACTACCATTACAGCAACTAGTGATGTACATAACAGAAAAATATACAAGTCAAAATATTCATCATTCAAGCCAGCACCCTAAAATAATAGCAGGAAAACTGCTACAAATATTTATATCAAGAACAAGTACGCAACTGTACATTTGATATTTTTTTTTCTAATAACTGAAGGTGCTTCTTTTCTTCACAAACCTTCCTCTTCTCCACAATAAACCAACCTGTAATGATAAAATTCCAATACACAAGTCCCAAATAATGAAGGCATTTATTATGTGACTACAGTAGTATCAGCAACTGCTAAATACCGGCAGGCACAGATGACAAGATAATACTCGAATCAATTTTGAAGAAACAGCATCAGTGAAGATTGGATTATCTTCCTGCAGGGATGGGATGACTAGGAACATGAAAATGAACACTTAGGTTCATCATAGCAAGGTTCTTGAGCAGCTCGGCTATTACTTACTCAAGGAACCTTACTTTTAATCATCTTGAAGCATTTTGAATTACTACTACTTGGGTTTCCTACCTGAATGGAAACAGCCTGAAATGTCCCAACATTTCACAAGGCCTCTGCTTCATTCAGGGTCAAAGTATTGGTACATCCTCAGAAATTTTAGAAATCATTGTGACATGGCACAACATTTCACAGATTTTGCAATGAATGTGTGTTCTTCATTCTTAATTCAAAGATCACATTTCTCAGGCCTTGGCAGAACTGACAATGTTTTAAATGTTCATCTGATCGATTAATATTCAATATAAAAAAATAACAGGCATAGTGCCTTCAAAAATGAAAATACCGTACAGTTCTCACATCTCACTGTATCAACTACACTGCAACATTCTCTACCATGCAGTTTGTCCAACAAACAACAAAAATAAGTAAACCCTGCACTCATGTCTTCCACTGAACAGCAGTTCTACATAAATAAAAAATCATTAAATTCTCTCTGAATTTTACGCAGTAAAGTACTGACACCAATATTTCATCAGGTTTTAGGGGTCTGTAACTCTATGCATATCTTCAGTACGATGTTCACTTACTGGTTCAAACCATCTTCTACATACCTGGCATTTCTGTTACGTGCCACCCAATTCAGAACAAGATGAAACATAATCATGAACTTCAGTATAAGGGCTCTTGTGAACACAATCCTGAGCATTCAAGTCCCGTATGACAGGGAATTTCCTGACTAGCCAAGTCACTGGCTTATTCCAGTGCAATACAGTAGCGAAACAGTTTAACCTTCTCATGTAATGCTTGCATACTGTAGGGTCTAGCAGGCGATGTTAACTGTTTGGTGCCAAATGTTACATGTAATGTGCTCTGTGAAGCTCGAAGCACTGAATGTCAAATAATTATAACCACTCCTATGCTGCTGCCATTTATATTCTGGTCTTCTGCAGATCACTACAGGCATATAATGCTGGTGTCTCTAGTGTAAAAGGGTTAAGCTAAGTGACAGCAACGAATAGGATGAAAGGCATAACCACAAGCACACCATGACCATAGTAACTGTCACAATGCAGTGAAATACCTGCATCAAGCCATGTAATTCTTGAGAAGATGGCTGTCACTCAGCTACTCAAAAAATTCCCCACCTGAATGCTCTCTGCTGTGTCCACATGATCCCACCAATGCACCCTACCAGCAGCCATATCGAACTATCCAAATCCCCCAAACCTCACTGAAGTGATCTTCTTACTGTGGACTTTGTCCATCATCCATCTTGAATGTAGTATTGCGAAACTTTGTCCGCAACATCAATTCTATTCATAATATTATCCGCACATCTATGCCTGTCTCTCTTCAGGTTTCTCACACATATCTCATCTCTCTGACACATGCCACATGCAATATCCAACATTTTTTCAAATCTGATCACCCACTACCACAGCAGCAGGTAAGTCAACAAAACAAAATTACACAACATCATAAATATGGGTTAATTTTGTTTTGTCTAAGTCAATGTTGCCCTGAACACATTTTGAACACTACCAATGTTTTCTCTCTATGCAGATTATTAGCATTAAAGTCTCTGACTTGTACAAGACTCCACTTGAAATGTGATGGTACATGATCCATGGGAGGGAAAGTGACAGGGAAACTAGCGAATCGAGTGGGTAGCCAGTACCCTTCACACTACCTCAGAACATGGTGTATCCAGCATAGTAACCGTTGATGCGCACACATTGGCTGCCAGTAATCGTCTGAACTGACGTCCACGCCGTTTTAAATGGACTCGTTCTTTTTGCTGAAAGACAAAATATGGTTTCTGCACGTATGCCATCACATTTCAACTGGCCTCCACCTTATTTACATTCATGTTAGACAAACATTTTATTTATCAGGTATGTTGCATGTCAAGGCAGTTTGGGGGTTCAAAACTGTGCGTGAGAAAGTCATACATGACAACAAATGTTTCTGTCAATAATTCCATGAAGTAAAGTCCTTTACAGTCATCTTCCCCCCCCCCCCCACTAATTTCTCTACAGTATAATCAAAATACACACAATAAAACATGTATACAAATACAAAATTAAATGTATTAACAGTACTCCTGTACACAATACAGCACTTTAAAATAGCAACAATTTATTGTAAAATTTTGTCAAACTTTTTAATTACTTCAACAAATACTGTGAATCAGCTGGTGATAGTTGAAAGCTGAAACATTAGGATAGACAAATGTATTTGGTGGTATAATGATAGTATATACATAACACAGCAGCAGAAGGCTCCAAACTAAAATACATGTTAATTCCATCAAGATTAAAGCCAAGCCACAAAATTAACAAGAACAAATCAATTTCTTATAATGACACTCTTCACGTCTTCCACACTGTTCACACTACAATCTCTTCAGACCAGCGTGTATCAAGCAAACTGTTCTATGGAAAGGTAGTCCTTTGTATTGTCCAGTATAAAAAGTATAAATTAAGCTAATCTAAGACAGGGCTGCACAAATTCTGGTTGCCAAGACACCCAGGCAAGTAAATTTTGTACAGCAACATCTAATATTTGTGGATCCTTATCTATGGAATTTGCTTCATGTCACATTTCTGTCACCAAGAATTTTAAGGTGGCTACTACATTTTTGGAAAATTTGTGCATCCCTGATCTAGGATCTATTTGAAATTTCAAACTGACCAGATCCTTATGCACTAAATGTAATGACATTCCTTTGCAGAAAATTCCTCCATTTGGTCTTCCTGGTCTTTCCGCATGATGAAATGAAATCCATCTGTGTAGCTGAAGCACTTGAGAGATGAATCCCAATATTTCCAATGCAAATATGATGAAACAAATGCTGGTAGAGAGTCTTACAGCTTAACGTGGACGGAAACATTGCAACTGCCACACTTCCAAACTCTTTTGCAGAAGTAAAAGGCTTCAATACATGCACAGCAAAGACCACATTTGGAGCAAATCCAGACTCACCGATCAAGTCTAGTGTCTTACTGTGACCATTATGAATGGTATGGGAAAAAATAATACTGGGGGAAAACGCAATGCAGAAGTTTCATATTCAAAGAGATTTAAGGTACAACATTTTCAGCATTTGCAAATTGAAACCATATTCAAACAAGATGTTTGCTCTGTCTGAAATGATAAGTCAAAATACTGGGTGAACGTGCTATTTCAATGCACAACAATTATCTAATTACATTTTAAACATACAGAAATATGTTTCTTGATACATTATATAATTCTTGTATTCTAAATACTCATTAACAGCATTGACAGTTCGCATGACCTATCCACATATTAAACTAGCTACACAGTTTAACAGCATCAATCATTACCTTCTATGCTATACTCTATTATTATACACTTTCGTCCCTCATTGCTCTCATATTTAAACAACTACACGTTCAATGTTCATTATACTTAATAAAATTTTACATTACATACAAATGATCATACTTTCCTGTGATTTCTTCCATCGTTTCGTACTATACCTTAAACTGGTTGTCTTCATGTTCACAATTCCACTCATCCAAAGTTATTCTTCCTTCGATGTCTAAATCATCGAAGTCTTGAAGATTACTACTAACGTTAGTGTAACCCTCCATTTCCCACAATGCAAGGTCACCTCATGTGTCAAAGATATCTTCTTAGTCAAACTGCAAACAAGTAAAATATGTTTCTTATCATTGGCACCATTGATAGTTCCCTTTCTTCCCCACCCCCCAAATTAGAAAAAAAAAACACGTAAATATTAGCTGTGTTCAGTCAACACAACAGTGGCCTCCATCTCACAATTAAAAAAGCTCACAATTAGCTGCACACTTCATGCCGTAAAATTAATTAACGCATGGCAAACCCAACTGCCTTCAAAACCAACAACTTTTGCTCCAGAGGTACAAACAATGCCTCATATTGAAAAAAGTATTCTACCTACTGAAGGTATGAAATTAAACTTATGTATTATTTGTAATGATAGTCAGTCCTCTAAAATAATTGAAACTTGTATGCTAAATATATACATCAAACAATCGCAAGTCTCAATTCTTCTACAACTGTTAGATAACTTCAATGTGCAGCACATTTGCTTCATGGATGATGTTCTGTATTGCCAAACACGCATTTCAAACAGTTCCCTAACACAAAACACCATGCCACTTGCAGACGAAGTTGCAAAACTAGACAATAACAGCCACAATGGAAACTCAAGGTTGATTACCAGATTGCATTTATGAGGAACTTCAAAACGCACCTACCCCAATACATTAAACATGCAGTATACTAATCATGTATGCCTAATGGCAGGACAGGCAAGCTAGACATTTAAAAATGTGTGAGTGTGTGTGTGTGGAAATATGAGAAGACAAGTACTTTATTACTCATTATTACATTTTGACCATTCAGGTTATATGAAGTTCTTTCACATATCAAGTAAATAAATAAAAAAAAAAAAGTCATATAATTACGCTAGTACAGACTTGACAGATAACTGAGATGGCATTTAAAGATGAAAAATGTGAAATGATGTGTTTACAAATACAGTGAAAATTGTGAGACCACATTAAATGACAGAGAACTTACCAAGGAAGAAATATACACATTTAGCTCGAAGCGATGAATGCAATTTCAGACTTCAGCATTTTCTTGCTAATCACTTAATTCCAGCATAAAACACAGTAAAATACTGTGTCGTAACTTCGTAGCACTATTTGTATTCGCACTTTCCCCTCACCAGCAACAAAACAATACTACGTAAAAATTATGCAACTTAACTGGCTGTTATCAACAAAAACCACCAGAATCTTTCATTTTACTTTACAGTGTTTATATGGCAAAAAATGCTCAATCACAAACATCACACCATCCATATAACACTTATTCTTTTGTGTCACTCTCTTGGCATATTTAGCTATTGGTTCTCCTAACACTGAATATAGTAAAATTAAAACATCATGCCCCTTCCAACACAGAAAAAGTATTACATTCTCATTTAAAATTCAAATACCTAGAAATAACTATGCACTAGTGTCATAACTGGAAGAGACAAAGGACTGATAATAAATACCAAGTGCACTTGTGACATACTGAAATATGATTACAACGGGACAGAGAAAAAAATTGGCTAATACTAAGAAGATTCCGATCTTCTGGGATGTTATGCGGCATAAACTGGTTGACAGTTACTGATAATGCAGAGGAGCATAAAGCTTTCATCTTCAGTGTCATTCTTGGATTGCTAAACTCTGACGATGAAGGCACTATGCTCATCTGCAACATCAGTAACCATCCACCAGTCAACATGCTGTAACATCCCAAATACTTCAATCTTCATCGACACCACTGTGTGAAACCAAAATCTCAAAGCTGTTAACCATTTTAAGCCACTACCTAACGATCAGCTCGCAGGTACTCTATTAAACAGAAAAACAACGTAGTCATGAATAGTCTTACCTCCAGCGTAAATGAACACTTAGCATTTGCTCTATTTATTGACTCCACTTAAGTGGATTCAATAAGGTGTGATGATAATCCTACTGTTTTTCTGACCAGACAGCAGTGTTTAAGTACGCACACATTAAAAACATACACAATCTGCATGACTGTAAAACTGTAAATTTATTTTGTATTATCCTTTGTACATTACATACATGCAGTCACAGACTATCTGACTGCAAACACCAACACAGTCAGACGTCCAGACATTTATGCAACTCTCTTAAATTTCTCTATGCCAGTATTTCCCAAACTCTTTTGCTAACAGACCCTTATGACTTTGAAATATACCCACAGATTTCACATCCTTGCTCATGTAAATATAGTCTGAATGATGGGTATCCAAAATTAAAAATTTATATCTCAGAAATGATTTTAGATAGCTGTGAATACATACCAGTAGCATAAATAACAATGCACCACATGATTTGACCAAACTGTTGCTCGCTTCACTGGGTAGGGGGGTTTCTTAATTAGATATTATAATGCAGGGGTTTTGTACTTAGATATTACAATGACCATACGCGATAAACATGCTGCCAATTAAAGATGTTTCGCAATTATTTTTAACAAAACATTACTCCATTATGAATCTTATGCGTATTGGACTGTACATCATCTTGATATTTGAATAAAGGTTGACCAACTAGATGACACTTGCTTTATTATCTATTGCTCAACATGTTTCAGACGTTAATACGTTCATCTTCAGGAGCTTGCGACTATTTGTTGCGTTGTGTAGGATAAATAAATTAACACACAAAACCTCTATCATTACAGCCTACACAACGCAACAAATAGTCGCAAGCTCCTGAAGATGGATGTATTAACGTCTGAAACATGTTGAGCAGTAGATAATAAAGCAAGTGTCATCTAGTTGGTCAACCTTTATTCAAAT
>Ga0123352_10009120_pt1 | contig 15489 bp, 8 predicted proteins | sample TergutLab28metaG_FD_89700 | JGI IMG/M metagenome (GOLD analysis project Ga0123352, IMG submission 89700) | Labiotermes labralis P1 segment gut microbial communities from Petit-Saut dam, French Guiana - Lab288 P1 | ecosystem: Host-associated > Arthropoda: Insects > Digestive system > Gut ... | reverse complement strand
CTCAATCTGCTCTTAATTTCTTCCACAATAGAATTTTTATTCGTTAAAGTTGTTCCCAAATATTTAAACTCTTCCACCCTCTCGAAGGTACTATTATCAACCCTCACACTGTGAATTCGTCCTGCATTCTGACCTCGAGACATGACCATGTACTTAGTTTTATCAGCACTTACTTCCAGTCCAGTCTCCCTAGTAGCAGCTACTAATGCTTCTGCATTTTCCTTTAGAGTATGTATGCTTCCTGCCAGTATATTAACATCATCGGCATAAGCCAGCAGCTGATGGTAGAAATTCTGTTTTTCCACAAACTCTGTGAATGCTGTTCATAATTACGGTCTGTATCCTCTGAGGTGGGTGGCTGGATGTGACCACTAATTGGAGTGATTCTTCAGCAGCTGATGCAGCTCTATTGTTTTGAGGACAGCTGTCACTCCTTAAATATTCAGCAATGTAAGCTGGGGACAGACAGATGATGTCATTATCACATACTCAGAAAAATATAAACAATCATTAATAAAACTCATTTGTGAGAGGAAAAGGGGCATAAGTGTGGGCATTATAAAAAAGATACCACATATCCATTGTTGATCTTAGTGAAGAAACTGTTGCCACCATTAGTGAATTCATTACAGACCTCATTATAAAAGAAATCCGTCTGCTAGCCCGTGAGTAAAAGTATCGATTCGTCGATGACTACAGTGTTTTAGGAAACAGTATATTTAGTCGATTTCATGTATTGTTTTCAGAATAACTACAGCTCAAAGATTTATGATAGTTGACGAAATTACTAGGCAGTACAGTCGGCAAATGGAAGAACATAAACTTATGTAACCCAATGTAATTAAATAAATGGAGAATCTTTATGTTCAGCATTTTATTAGTTTTTCATAGTGACACAATGTTATAACACCACCCCCACCTACTCCTTCAAACTCATGCAAGACAGAAACAAAAGTAATGAAGTCGATCACTTACCGATTAGCTGACTGATGAAAGCTTGCAGTATTGTTGATTTCTAGAGACGGACTTGTAGCGGCGTCTTCAAAAATCTTCAATTGAAGAACTGATGACTGATGATGCTTGCGGTGCTGATTTGTAGAGAGAGCTTATGGCGGCGTCTTCAGAGTCTTTCGTCGAAGATGCGATGTGATATTTCACCTGAGCTTTTATTAAGCCAAAAACGAATACTTTGCCGCTACCATCAGCAATATCAATGCTGGCATCATCATGGGTTGCACACGTCGCGATGCCTTGGCCTTGCAACATGTGCAATCGTTTCACTAAATAACGCAAACATTCCCATTTTTCGACACTTGTTACTATGCACAAACTCGACAATTCTCAACCACAGAGACAAACATCTCATTAAGCTAACTAACACGATTTATTACACTGACCTGTAACCTTTCAACTATAACATCTAGTTAAGCAACTCTGCTTTTCTCTTGCTGTTGACCCATGAACCTTCCACATTTCAACGTGTGTAGCGGGTGTCTGTCTATCTTCTTCAAACATTTCACCATTAGGCAACATTTTTTAGGTATGTTTCCACCTGTCACGTACTTTAGGTAGTGGTGGGGATTGCACAATAACACATCTACTAGCAGAATCCAACCAGTCGACAGGTGGCAGCGGGCAGTGACGGTTGTACTCTCCACCGAACTCGACTCTGCATTTTTTCCATCAAAATTATCTACCAATACATACGGTCGCACACATTTCAGGCTCCGGATAGAACCACGTAAAGTGTTTCGACTTCTCTCAAGGTATTTTTCCTTTACGCCCAATTTTCCCCATCTTTTTTGGGGCCAAAACATATAAAACTCTCCTGAATTTGACCCATTTTTGGGGCCCACTGTGGCCCCAAAACTCATAAAAAACTCTATCTTGAGTTCGGGCCCAGCGCCACTCCCAATACAAATAAGCGCTGGGGAACCTTGGGCGTATGGGGGCATGGCGCCACCCTGACAAAATACCTCACTAAGTCGAAACACTTATGTGGTTCTATACATGCCATTTACTACTACCCTACATCAGATACTAAACAAGCCCAGCTGTTAAGTACTGTATTCTGCCACAAAATATTTTAACCCTCACCAAACAGCCAGTTACATACATAGGATAAATTTCTAGCTGCAGCATAGTAAATTTTGGATGCGATTAAGCTCTTTATGAAGTTTCAAGTCCTGAGATTTTTAAGCCCCATTTTGATCATCTTACTAGGGTGCTTCATTTCACCACACTGACAACTTCTAAGATCGTATAGTGTCAATGTCAGATGAATGAATGTGCTTGGAGCATTGGTAGAATAATAAAGGCAGAGAAAAATCAAAACACTCAGAGAAAAACCCGGCCTAGTGCCACTCTGTCCACCATAAACCCTGTACGGACTGGCCTACAAGTGAACCTGAGAGTCTGTGGTGAGAGGTCCAGGATTAACAGTCAGAGCCATCTACTGATGGTGGGAAAATGACCTAAGAAAGCTCTCTACTGTATAGATCAGTCCCAATGTGGTCTTATACTATATGTAGTGTGTGTTACAAGTACAGGCTGTGTATTGCCACACAGCTGCTCTGTCTGCAGTTGGCTATGTACGCCAAATACTGCATATCGAACATTTGGACTACTTTCTTTAATAGGAAGTCCATCACTGCTGACTTAGGAACAGCCTGTCAATACTGCCTAAAACAGCCTGTTCTGATGGCAGCTAGAGATGACAGCAAGAAACTGTCATGTAATTTCAGTGCCTCAAATTAAATGACTCACAACAGAAACTGGTGACCTCATTTTTCCTGCTCTTAAGGTTTATTTCAAGCACTATAATTTGAGAGTTCTAAAACCCACAATGCCAATGAAACTGTCATAACTGCTGTTCAAGACAGAAATTCTGAGAATGTTAAGTGTCAAGGGGAAATGTGAGGTACTAAACTGACTTTCGTGGAATGAGTATCAGTGACCATGACAGTGACAGGTATAAAAGAAGCAGGACATACAGAAATACAGCCACTACTGTGCCGTGTTGCAGAGGCTGTTGCAGTGATGACTGGATTAGCCGTGCAAGTCGTGTCTTGCTACTGAAAGATACAACCACAGATGCTCTTAAAGTGCCACTGAGCCACATCTGTTTCACACACGTGTCTTCACTATCAGATTGCTGTTTGAGTATTCTAGAGGGAATTTTGCTCTGCTGACCTTATCATCATGATTGTGTAACTAATGAGCATGGTGTCTGTCCTGCTGTAATTCCACGTTTTCATGTACCTGAGGCGTATGGCTGAATTCAGAAGTAAACTAGTGGCTTGTTATATGTGTAGCAAAGCATGTCAGAAGTCTTGCATCACAACTGAAGTGTCATGCCTTGTGGGCCAAACCAAATATAAAAAATTATCACATATTTAACATTCATATGTCCGTGCATCGCTAATATATTCGCAGAGTGCAACCAACAAGATGCAACGTTTCACAATTTCTTTATTTCTGTAAGACGCTCTACATGTTTCAGACGGTTTTTCTGTCCATCATCAGGAGCTCAAAACTGCACATACAGCGTCAGGTAACTGTCAGACCAATACTGCTACCTGCCGCTAGCCTGCCCAGGCTACCGGCTGCTGCTAAAAAAAACGTTTTGTTTTGTGCATGCATATAATTAGATTTACTCAGTTTTTTGAACTAAGATTTCCAAAAACCCTGCCTTTTTTGTTTCGCACGAATGCGAACTTACCCATTCACTTCCAAAAGTACATCGCTTTTGGAGGTTTCCAAGCCAAGCCCACGTGTCATGTTCAGAGCAACGCACAGACGATACGTCAGGTTTTGCGAATACACCGCACTTTGTCCTGGGCCACAGATCAGAGATTTCGTTTCTCTGACACTGCCGGGAAGTTGGAAGCCACGCGTTAATAATTATGGTGCTAAGGAAGGTTTCAAATTACACAGTGATGCGCAAAACTGGAACTGTAATACGTAATGTACAGACACTTTCTTCTTTTTCTGAGACCAGCTGACACACAGCACGTACGGATCCACGGATAAGATCACAGATTACAGGTTCCTGGAGCATGGATAACAGCATTCTATAGCACGGATTAGAGCGCCAAGTAACATTTTATTTCGCTATAATGTCATCTCAGATGGCAGCCTTTGCCCTAAGCTACCAACAAACTATGACGTATAATGCAATCTCATAGTAATTCTGTATAATGTTGGTGCACTACTAACTTCACAACACTGAACATCACTAAACCTAGAGTCATACACTTCGCAAATAAAAATAACCCATATTGATTAATAGGTAAAGACTCAGGCTACAATTTGGAACCACTTAGCTTCTAACGTGGGGGAATGAGAACGTAAGTCAGCTGTCTTTGGTCTACCGATGTTTACCTGTTCGTCTTTAAGTATTACTGCAGCTAATGTAAACACGACTCGACATTTTCAATTCAAACACAAACAAACACATTTCTGCCAAATATCTAGCATGCCATCTAAATTCACCAAAGTTAGCAACGAGCTAAGTATTTTCCATTAACAGCTCCCTTCCTTGTCACTGTGTACTGATCATCATCCATCATTTCAACTTACCTGAGTCTAAGATACTCTTACACCACTTCGCACTTTCGCCGCAACTTGCGCTACGTTCGATTAAGGAAAATAGTCTGGTGTTCGTACATTTGCGTTCTTTATGTATGGGGGACTCGTTTAAGTATATGGCAATTATGCGGCTGCATGATAAAGCCCTTTGGCCCTAAACACGCCATGTAGGCATATAAGGGGAGAAGAGATACAGCTATACTCATTCTTGACGTCGTAATGAGAGCGATCCCAGTGTACTTCACACTACAGTCGTTTTACTTCCTGGACTCATGGAATGTGAGGCGCGTTTGCCCCAGATCAAATCTGCACGTTTTGAATAAGAAACAGATCTCTTGCCCATGCTAGACTTGGAACCCTGAATCACGCAGTTTGTAGCCTGGTCTGTAAAGTCACTATGCTATCCTAGCTCTGCGTGGCCACATTGGGCCCTATAAAGTTAAATGTAGCTCAGGTTTTGTATCTAACAGATTTTGCATGCACATCCTTACATTCTTGTACCAACATTGCCAGTGCAGGTATATGCACAGGTAGGACCCCCAAAACATTTTTGCACAGAGCCCAGAAACGTTTTAAACTGGCCCTGCTACCAGGAATAGAGTTCCTCTTAAGAAACCAATAGTCATCCAGTTATGGCATGCATGTTTGTGTAACCAAAAAAATTGTCAAGATTCTGTCTCTAGTCCTATCCTTAGCTGTAGTGAATTTCATCCTTGATAATAATTCATAACAAAGTACACACCTCACTTTTGTAGTTCCATGAGTCACAGGGTAATGAATGATTCTACTGCTTGAAGTTTTCAGCAGTGTCACATCACAACATGCATTTCATTTCTGTAATATAACGAACTTCACTCTATTCATGTCCGACAGGCAGTTGTACACTTTCACGAGCAAGGTACACCAGATATTTCTAATGTCTGGACACTTGTTCAGGGACTAATGAAAACTTTGGACAAGTTCATTGGTGGAGCGTGCATGTTAATTGTGTTAGCCAAACTGGGAAGACAGAAACGCTTCCCTTCCAAGATTCTGACTTCAATTTCTATTTTAATGTTTGAGCCCTACCATAACCCCACATCCAAAAACTTTTCAAAATTATACAAACCGAAGTTATATTAGTAACTGTTCTAAACAAATGGAAGAATATGAATAGTTTTGGAAAGGTTTGTTCAGAAAATTAGAACTGCCCATGGGCAGACAAGGAAAATTCTGAAATCCTGGCTAGACAAAATGAATGATAATGACCATCAGTAACCTGAAGAAACTTGTTAGTGTTGGCCGTGCTGTGAAACTGACAGTACAAATGGAAAGCTGGCAGAGTAACATTCAAAAATTCTCAACTGCAAAAAATTTTCACAAGCATCAGAATATGGTTAACACTTCTGAAATAGTCACGCTCTGCCACTGGGCCAAATGCACCCCAAGAACCATGTGTCTATAATTACATGCAAGTAAACAATTTGAACTAAATGTTATATAAATTGTTCTTACTACATACATAAATATATGCTCCAGAACTAAATCAATAATGTTTAAGCCATGAAATGCATAAAACTAAAAGAATCCACCTGTAAAATGAATTTTTTTTTTGCAGCACAGTTTTTAGCAGAGGGTGCTGTAAGTTTGTTTATGTATCAATAATCACAGTTCGCTATACGAGTACGCCTTTCATACATTGGCCCCATCTGTGTTTTTGGGTTTCTGTGAGATTCTTCTGAGTCTCCATTTACTAACGTTTACTTCCACCTCGGATATTCAGATTACTTCCCGTTGCAGTTCTCCAAAACAACATTTTTTTTCCCCCAACATTTACTATATACAATAAATTTTACCCCAAAGCTTGTGGAGATATGTTACAATACGTTACAACATACAAATATAATTCTTCACTTACACACACACACACACACAAGCTGAAATTCAAAAAGCAACTCTCTGGCATCATGACATTTCCAGCCACAGTGACAAGAAAATGGGAACCACTTTACTTTGATACAACAAAAGATAAGAGAGAGTTTTAACAGACAGCATTGAGAACAGACTGGGTCAATTGCATCACAAAACAATCTCAAACCATTTTACCTTCCCATTACATAACAATTTGAAGTAATTGTGCAAGGACTGATTAATAAGCAGTGATATGAGTAGCAACTTTTGCATGAAGTTGACATGTATTGAATGGTGACTAATTCACATTGTATGCAACCTTGCAACTATCAGGAGGCTTTCCCATAATTCTGCAGTATGTTAAAAATATTAACCAATTAGAATAGTGTTAGATATTAATTTGAAAGCAACTACACCAGTTCAAAGAAACATTTTTGTATCTTTCCAACACTCCACGCCAAGCCATATTTGTATATTGGCAGTTTGTTGACACATTTTGGAACATAACAGCCCACACTTGGTACAAGAAAACTCTGGTTTATGTGTAGGAAAGTTTAAAGAGACAACAGCCAGCCTGTAAGCTGTTGTCTCACTTCCTTGTCTACAAAAGAAATGTATCAAACAGATGGTTGTAACCATGTTTTATTCTACTTGAACACATGCAAAATGTAAGTTGAGTTCCATGATAATATGAAGAAGGGTTTCTGAAAAGTGAATAAAAAGCAAAATGATGAAATAATTTTTTCAAACATACTGGTAACAGGAGACGATGATTTCCTAGTCTTAGCCATTGACAGATTACTCTGTGGATTCAATATGCTGACGTGTCTGGCCATAAAGTCTGGTAAGCACAACCTTATATATACCTTGAATGAAGTTCTTCTACTGGGTATTGCAATGTTGATGGTCATTCTTGCACATTTTAAGCCTATCACATAAATTTAATCACGGCAGCTGCATGCATGCATTTGTCATCACCACTTATAATCCAGGTTACAATATTACAGAGGAGTCATGACAGAGTTAACATGTTTTGTTCTAGTGTATTTCTGAATACTCGGGTATAATTTTTATATATTCATATATTATATTGTATTAAATTATGTTACATTATATTATGCCCCTAATTTTAACAATGATATCCCTGCCTCTGCACTTTGCTCAACTGTATATGATAATTAGAATTCATAGTAACTGAAGGTGTGGAACTTCATGCTTGGAAACATTTTTATTATTGGCTGTCATTCTGCGATTACCAAATCCTGTTTACTTGTCTATTGTATTCTGCACAGACTGAACACAGTTGTTGGCATGGGTAATGTTGTGATAGGTCTGTGTCTTGGAGATCACATTCATATTGTTGATAATTCTCACATAATCCAAACTCTTATATAATCATCATGGAATACATCCCAGTAACTATGTTTATTAGCAATTTTTTTACTCACTGAGTGAAGTCCATCATGAGAAGCTGCTTGTTACTCAGACAAAAAAGAAATACCCCATCCATTTCCGGAATGTTTCCCTCACAAGATGGGGCTCTGAATTTGCAGTGCCTGGGATAGACTGTTGCAACATTATGACACATATGTGGTTCTTCAACCACTGTGATTTTTTTTAGATTAACAATAAGTTACAATGGAGCTTCACAGTATACAATTCTCAAAATCTAAGAATATAAAAAGAAAAGAAACAATATGTAGGAATATCCAGTGACAGTTTCCATAATACAGCACTTTATATGGGACCCGAAGCATCCTTTTCAAATGATGTATTAGTGTGATGAATTGTTTGTAAGAGATGCGATTTTTTACAAATATATGAGACCTCTAAGTGGCAGGCAGGGCAGATTATGTTTTTTTTTTAAGCAAAATATTTCCAGAATTAACAAAGATTAGAAAGTTTATGTTCAATATCATATTTTATTCTTGTTTTATCCTCTTATTTATTTCCCAAATTTTAGTAATAGGTTTGTTTTTTATTTGCAGTTTAAAATAAAAGGTATTATAGTTTTATGATGCACTGCCGGTACAACATATTTGATACATTCATTTGCAGAGAAGCCATTAATGAATGAACACAACAACCCCATACACCACCATTAGAAATTCATCCTAAATGCTCTCTAAGTTTATGTCACAACTATTTCAACTTTATGAGTGCACTGTAATGTATTTAGCCCCGGCACAAAATACAGACTTGCATATGGGTGACCGAACATCCTTACCACAGACTGGAACTCCCATTAGCAGGAATTATAACCAAGTGGCATGATATTATCTGTACAGTAAATACACATAAGCAACTTTTGCAGCTGAATGGTATAGTCAGGAGGGATGAGAGAAAGGCCATGAACATTCAAGACAAGCATACCTCAACCCTTACAAATAAATATGTTCCATGCAAACAGTATCAGATGGCTTGCTATGTTCTAGGACGTGGCATCCACCATGCAACTTGGAACCTCCTGCTTCTATCAAAAACTATTTTTACCCATGGCAGAGATAGCAGGCTGCTTCTAAATGTTGGTATGTACCTATCACACTGTGTGGTATCACTTCCTACAAACCAAGCGAATTGGTTCAAGTAATAACACATCTGATTTGTATTCTGAAAGAGCCTAGTTCAATTCTTGGGCTGAGTTTCCAACTATTCTAGGGTCTTTGTACTTTTACTCAGTTCACCCAGGTGTATGCTAAAGCAATGCCTACAATCAGGACACAGTAATGTCTTTCCATATCCCTTCCATGTTATACATTTGAAAACATATAGTCGAGTTAGTAACCGTGATGCTAACAAACTACACACTAACAAACACATCCTTGAAGACAGCCATCTTCATAGCCACTGTCACGTGAATCTCCAATCTCACGTTTTTCATCCAGTTCAGCAAAACTGCAGAGATTAGTGGAGATAAGAAACAAAGACAGACCAGTCAAAATGGATGATGAAGTGCCTGTCACAATTCCTAACATCATGTTCCACCAGTCAACTGGACAGGCTGAGATAGCCAGTTCTAAAAAGGACAAAATAGGGCATGTCGCTGGCTAATGGTCATTATGTGTGCAATTTTAATTGAAGGACAGTATGCTCAAAGGGGCTTTTCTATTAGTCAGAATTTTCAAATACGTCAAGTATTCTGTCTTACTTTTATAAACAAAGACTCTCTCTAAATTTTTGGTAGTCGACAGAACGTACATTTGGTATTTCACTGAGTAATGATCTTGCTTTTATTTTATAAGATAATCATATAAATTCAAAAAGATCTATTCTATGCATTTGTTTTAATCTCTACTAAACTAATAAAGAAATGCAAAATGTCGTACAAAGATTCACGCAGATACTAAGAATCTCTGCTTGGAATAAATCTTTGTAGGCATTAATTGTCATTCACGGTATTGCTGAGTGATTAGCAAATGGTTCAGTTTGCCCTTTCTGTATACTGTAAAGCAGTAGTAGAATAGAGGCATTATGTGTTCTCACACTTTACCAAGAGACTCATTCTTTTCTTTATAACAAAACCATCACCAGATTATGGAGTGTATCAGAACATCAATAAATAAAGATCTAATTAAAGACCAAGTAAAATTATTTTGTGATAGATTTACCACTCTCCTTACAGCCTCAACTTTCAGTTACTAGAGTTCTTATCAACTACCAGCACTTTGATTTTGAAACAAAAACAGTGTAACAATTAAAAAAAAAACACTGGTCCCGATGATTAAAGGGAATACTGAAAGATGAGTTGAAGAAGCTGATCAAAGGCTTATTAGACATAAAGGTTCCATTCAATACACAGTGCATAATATAAATCTGTAATATCCTACCAAAAGGACTGGGACTTTCTTTGAACACTACCTAGGGTTTGGATAAGAAAAGACACCGTATTTTCGAATTCAGTTCCGTTAATTTTCTTTCTGTACTTGGCTATTTGGAGTCCTTGGGCCACGCCTTGTACGTGAATATGAAGACAGAGTCACGCTTCAAAACACGTGAGAACTTTGACACAGAAATGCACAAATACCCAAAGAGAAATAGCCCCACGACGGTAGCAAACCACAATCCTCAGATTATAGTATGAGAAATTTCAAAACAACTAACAGATAACCACTTGATAATGTTGATAATTTTCAAACTGTTACATAAAGAAGAAGTTGATGCTGTCTTCTTCACTGGACTAAGTCTCCACATAATCTGCAGTATCATGTTCACATTTACAAACACCATACTGTAAATGTGATCAAGAACCAATATTTATAGCAAACTATAAGGAAAAAATGTCGAATCCTAATCGGGACTGGTTGAAAACAATTCTGGGCTAAATGAAAAATAAATTTGAGGGCCACCTAAATGTATAGTCCTGAAGTGACAATGTAGATATAGCAATGTACAAATTTACATAACAAATATGTTTGACATAAAACCTGAAATAAAACCAGCTTGTTCGCAGCCATATAGATTGTGATAGCATTAAACCAGCTCTGATGATACTTCTGGCCCATAAAAATATTTCTGCTCCAAATTTACAGAACAAAGTCACACACAGTTCAAAATACTACTGCTGAAGTGTTCTGTTACAGTGGTCCTGGTCATTCATCAGTCCCTGCACAATGTGTCAGGCCACAAACACTCCATCATCTGGAGGTAATAAAACCTGCAATCCTTAATAGGCCCTTATAGAGAAAAACTGTTTAGAATATGAATATTAGTGTTTGCAGTTTCCCTTATCAAGTTGATGGATTTCTGAAAACATTTCCATATACAAATAACCTATTTTTGGTTAGCCCCCATTGTAACATTTGTACTTGTGTGTTTGCCACAACTACAATAAACTACATGGCTTTCCCAAACTAGAATTAACACTGTCACACACTATACATAAACAAATACCATAACAGTACATATATGAGTGTTTGAATATCCTTCAACAAATCTCTAACATGTTATTATCAAAACAGATCACCATCAGTGAGATATTTACTGGATCAAAATGAGTTGGACATTATTAAAAAACTATCAAGCATACTATAATGGTATTTGTTTACCTACAATAACCGAAGTACATGGTGACACAGTAAATCAATGTAACATTCACACATATTCATATGTTCCATGCACATAAAAAATTCAGCATATAAACAAACACAAATTACAGAGCAAGGGTTTGTAGCAGAAGAAGTTAAGTCATGGCTATTGTCTGCAGATGGCTTCAAATAATTCATTATAATACTATGTTATGTAAAATATACATTCTAGACATAACAGGATATGATTCCTTATTACAACATTAGAATAGTGATGATCGCTGTTGGTATTAGTTGGTGAAAAATGTTGTTTTGTTGTTGCAACAAGTTCACTAATGGCACCATCTTTATTCAGTCTTTATTAATGAAGTATGGGCCACGAAATATTGGCAATGTGTCAGTTGTCACTCAAACAATGTCCTCCTGCAGTAAACATGTCCAATCTGATGAAATAAATACTGTAGAACCAGATATCTATTATCACACAGCTGCTTTATAAAATAATAATTTAAAAACAACCTTTTCTACACAGTAAATGCTAAGACAAACCAATCACTCACAAAAGCTTCGCCAATATACACATATATTTTAATGCTCAATCTGTCAGGTATCACAAATAATCATTTGTTGGACCATTTCATTCTCTTCTGCACAAAGATGCAAATTCATTCACACAAAATATACATATCAAGAGAGTTATCAATTGAAGTTGTTGTTGCAATATATCAAGTATCACGTTCAATTGCAAAGGAAGTCAATATTTGTGGCATTCTAAATTATTCTGCTAGTGATTTAGAACGTAACCTTACAATCTGCTATTGCAACATCCCTATTCATGCTTTCGACTAAGCACTTTGTCCACAAATATAAAGATAAACTATAATTAGAATATTCACAGTGCAAAATAATTACTTTAAAGCCAAATAAGAGATTTAAAATAAAGAAATAATAAAACTTTCAAAATAAACATTTGTTTTAAAAAATTCACGTTTAAAATTGTAAAAGTTGACGAGTTGCAATGGGTTTGGATTGTAAGAAGTGGTATCACTCCCATTCCATCTCATCTGTGATAATGTCCCCTCTTCCTCCAGAAATCAATGAAGTGGAGACTGCAAAAAATTGCAGCAGCTGCTGCGTTGTCCATATCAACTGACTGCTTTACTTATTCAGTCCAGTTACAGGCACTTAAAAAGGGAGACCCTTCTCATCAATAAGGTGCCTTCATCATGGGATTTCTTACTTTATATTTTCATCCTCCTGTGCATATGAGACATCCATGGTAGCACCAAGAACACACTCTATCAAAGTTTCTATGACTTTTTCCCCTTTTTTACACAATCTTTGTTTTCACAGTATTTTTCAAAATAAAATGGCGTAACAGAGACACAATAAGAGAACACTAAAAAATTTTTAAAAACCCCATGGCATTTTCTCCTCTATGTCAACACAAGCACCACAGTTCCATCCACCGAATGACACTAGCATTAGCGTAACAAAATGGTGGAAGCCAGCTGGTACATAACAGTTAAACACACATCCTCAACATCATACTGCTGACAAATTGTGGGAGTGGGTGGGGGGAAGGAAAGGGGGGGAACTCAATACAGACAAAGATTGCTTATCAAAAGTGTGTCTCCTAGCTCTGTGGTACTGTCAACAATCATTCACCAAGTTATGTCACATTGGTGCTACACCTACGTCTTAGTAAACAGTTGATCTTCGTCTTCATCCTCAGTGTATTCTTCCCCCTGGGTGAGTGACACTTTATCCACATCGACTTTACACTGGCGAGTAGACAGCTTCTCATAGCCTTCTGCTGCCCACCAAGACTTCCTCCAGGGCTGAGATTTCATCTACACGGAGATAAATCCATTAAAATGAACATGATACAAGCATAAAGTCTTTCTTATGCTTAATTATGAGCATAAACATCACAGTTTGAAGCAGAATACTATAAAATTTAACTTCTGTCAGCAAAACATTATGTCTAAATGAGTTTACAGTATAATTTTATAATCTATACTCTCACAAAAATGAATATCAGGTTTTATAAGATAAATGTTCTGCAATTCCATTAACAAAGTCATCCATTCATGCAGTTACTTTATGTACAGATTCTTTACAGTTTGTGGTAATGGCACACTCACTAAACAGTAGATTCTCAATGTTTATGACTAACTGTGATGGATAAATCCATCACGGACATTTGAATAATGAACAGTGGAAACAAATTTTGATGTAACACACCTACTTTTTCCAAGAACTTATGAAACACCAGTAACGAAATACAAATAAACTCAAAAGTATAACAAGCATGACATTTTATTTGTAATAAAACCCAAACACATACTGGAAACATAAAAGACATTAAATCATTGCTGCAGAGTCTGATGAAAGCCATTAATCTGCCTTAATGAACTAAAGAACTTGAATGAGCTGTGCAATAGCAAGAGAGTGGGGAGAAGCTGACATACCAGCCACAGCCCTGATATTTGTTAACCTTGAGACTCTACTCTACAAACATTATGATGCGTACTGCTGATTGCCTGTTTTGGGAGTTCACTTTGTGGTCATCTTGAGACCTTCCTGTTAAGATTATCTGGGATCTGACATGGGACATTCTCAGTACTGTGATTGTGCATTGGCCACTAACTTAATATCTGTGCTAGTGCATTGGCCACAAGCATAATATCTATGCTTTTGCATTAGCCACTAGCATAATATCTGTACTTGTGCATTGGCCACAAGCATAATATCTATGCTTGTACATTAGCCACTAGCATAATATCTGTACTTGTGCATTAGCCACAAGCATAATATCTGTGCTTGTGCATTGGCCACTAGCATAATATCTGTACTTGTGCATTAGCCACAAGCATAATATCTGTGCTTGTGCATTGGCCACTAGCATAATATCTGAGGCTGTGACCTCTTGAATATTAAGCTTCATATCGATTCTGCACTTAAAAATACACTGGGTTCAACCCAAGCCATTGCCATTTATCTTAAAATACAAATAATCTGTCAGTAAATATATGAAAATGACAAGAGGACCACCTAATACAGCGTTATGTACATCCAACAACAGATGATGTCCAACATGACATTCACATAGTGACTAATATAGTTAAGGCATAAACAACATGAGCTGTTGTGACAGCACTTTTATGTATGTGTTATGATAATGTGAAGTTAATTTATAATAACTTCTAAATAACTGAATGCCACACACATTGTAATAGGATACAAAACATTCCATGGACTGACTGTAGGAGCTGGCATTTGTGTTCAAATGCAAAAGTACCTTAAAAACAAATGAAACTGATAAAATCTTATGGGGCAATCAGCTGTACCAGTTTCAGAGATGTTCTCTGCCTTCACTGTGACAGAAAGATTTTAGGACTTCCAATTGCGATGTAAGTATGTAATCTAATACAGATGACATTACCATACCTGGAGCACAGTGAAGATGATAGCAAAGAGTATAACAACAGACACACAGCCTGCTACTGCCATGGCAGTGACAGTGGTGAATGACATGGATTGGTGTGGATGAACGTTAGTCGCAGTATCTCCACGAATTGCAGCCATACTGCTTTCGCCACCCTGCTCCACTCCTGCAGCAATCCGACGTTTCCCAGCTGGTGATGAGTTCTGGCACTCTCCTGAAAATGTGAAGTTCAGTCACTACCGTTCATTTTGTACACTACAGGAGATATTTCAAACATGTTTTGATATATATATATATATATATACAGGGTGTTTCACGACTTTAGGGCATAACTGCAGGAGATGATTTCCTAGGTCTTTGTGATAAAAAAGTTCATATAAACATGTGTCCGTTTTTGGACGGTTACGGAGTTATGACCGTTTTTTAATTCCCGTACACGCCCTCGTGTGAACCGCGTCTATCAGCTGGCGGGTCGCTATTTTTAGCCAGCTACAGACAAGACGTACCCGTTATCTCGACACTGAGACGGTACCT
>Ga0123352_10009118_pt1 | contig 15493 bp, 9 predicted proteins | sample TergutLab28metaG_FD_89700 | JGI IMG/M metagenome (GOLD analysis project Ga0123352, IMG submission 89700) | Labiotermes labralis P1 segment gut microbial communities from Petit-Saut dam, French Guiana - Lab288 P1 | ecosystem: Host-associated > Arthropoda: Insects > Digestive system > Gut ... | reverse complement strand
GCACCGCTAACCTCTAAAGTTGCATTTTATATATTTATTCAACAAATATAGGTACTGAATATTTTAAACATGGTATATACTCTCCTTTTTTTCTCTTCAAAATGCAGTTTGTTTCATAATTCTGACGTATTTGGTTCCTGTATTATTCACATTTTATATACAGCATGTGCTAAAATTTAAAAAATAATTCCGGCGCCAAAAGGTTAATATGCATGAACGTGACACTGGCTATATTCCTAGAAGAAAATATAGAATTTATTTTATTTATAATTTATTTCATGACATTGTTACGTTGCTCGGCTATTCAATTTCGTAGTAGAATCATTAGGGAGCTGATAAGACTCCTGGAGAAAACGGTCGCGAACTTATCTGAAGTCCCGAGATCCCCCTAGCGGAATGAGGACAACCATCATACCGCCTTCACAAGAGCTGGCTTCTGTATTGTAACCAGGTATGTTCCAAATACAAATCATTCCTAACTTCTCGGAAAAAAGGATATGTTGCTGCTGTTGTTGATGATGATGGCGATGATGATGATGATGATGATGATGACGATGAGGGTGAGGGTGATTGTGATGAACTAGTAGTACGAAGAGGGTTGGGGCCGAGTAGCCACTATCCCTGCTTGACACGGTAGCTTCCAGAAAATGTTCAGCTATGACTTTTTGTGGTTTTCCTCGACCCCGTTTCTCTTCATTCGACGCCACATAAACTAGGCAGTGCGTCGTTAAATGATTATGATGTCGTCATAAAACAATGCGTAATGTCGAGTCCACCTACACAACGTCCAGTCCGCCGCTGATACGCAGCAAAGAACAACTATTACTAAGTTCTGACACGTGTTTTATTGTGGCGTGTCATCATGTAACCAGAACGGACCAGCAGGCTACTGTGAAGAATGCACTGATTCCACAAGGAACAAACACATTAGTTAAGGCTCAAGTGAAATGCGTCTGAAAACACTGGCATTTCCACATATAATAAATTGGCAAGCTTTCGGGCAGGATTTACTATTTCACATGCCTCGCTCATAAAATTAACTCTAACTTCTAGCCGCGCAGGAAAATTCAGTCTTGGTGTTCGGATAATACTGGCCCTTCATCGGTGATCTGGCTTTTGGTGTTCGGAGGATATTGGCCTTTCATCGGTGATCTGGCTCTTAGTGTTCGGGGAATATTGGCTTTTCATAGGTGATCTGGCTCTTGGTTTTCGGAAAATACTGGCCCTTCATCGGTGGCCTGGCTCTTGGTGTTCGGAAAATACTGACCCTTCATCTGTGGCCTGGCTCTTGGTGTTCGGAAAATACTGGCCCTTCATCGGTGGCCTTGGTCTATTTCTCACAACACAATAGCCTGAAAAAGCAACAAATCAAGGCATTCCCTAAATATGGCAGAGTCGAATTTGCTTTGAGGTAACCTGAAAAATAAACACTGTGATAAAATATAGAACAAGAAGTGAATAGATTTGGCAAATATTCGAACAAATAAAAATTCAAATGAAGAAACTCCAGAAACCCAATGCAGCACTCGTGCATCGCATTAATACGCCACAGAAAGCACTGTGCCAACCCGTACCGCCTGCTTCTGAATATTCACCACTGACATTTTGTCCCACCGTGGCACTAACTCTCGTACCTCGGCGAAGAAAACAAGACAGGCAATGTACGTATAAAAGCCACGTTAAAGAGCGTTGGCGAAACCACTGTTGACGTAAAAAAAAAGCAGTAAGTATGACATATTCTAAGTACATGTCTTTAACCTTAAGTATTCAGCACGCTATACGCATGCGCCATATTGTCACCTGTGGTCTGTCTGGCTCTACCGTGTATTTTTCCACATTGTCTCATAAACGGCAAGATTATCGGGGAAAAGAAGTTATTAAACATAAAATATGCGCTGTGATTTTCTACACAACTTCTGTTTGAAACATTTATCGTTCTAAGAATTCAACGAGATATCGTAAATGTATATCGGTCTCCATGTAAACTACCCGTTATTCTTGTCAGATTTTAATGAAACTTGAATTTCTTGGGATGTTTGAGAAAAATACTCAAATACCAAATTTAATGAAAATGCGTTCAGTGGGAGCCGAAATGTTCCATGCGAACAGGCAGAGGGACAGACAGCCAGACACGACGAGGCTAAAAATCGCTTTTCTCAGTTTTTGTCTGTAGCCAGCATGCTTCCCATCTGCGTCTGTTTCGAATCGTCTGCCTGCCAGGTCCGAAAGAAATGTAAATCGCTAGATACCATACTGTCAAACGGAATCATGACTGGTTACGTCGCTATCGCCGGGACGTTGCGGGCAACCCTCCGCTAGTCCCTATCTCGCGTCTCGTAATGTAAACTGATTTTACAACAAAGTACGAGACATTATTATTATTATTATTATTATCATCATCATCATCATCATTATTATTATCACTGTTATATCGTATAAGGCCACTTCTGTAGCCTCGTAACTTACTTCCTCATGAACTATTATTATAATAATAAAGGCAGCAGGTGTAATGGGTAGGGCATATAGCAGGCACGGGGAAGGTGAGCAAAATCGATAAAAAGATGAGGTCTTAAATCCTGCAGCAAAGGTAACGTGACGATGTGGTACGGCTCACGACAGACCTCATTGCCGGGATCTTCCGAACAGGGTTATGAAACTTAATGTTCCATAAAACGGAGATTATGACCGTCTCAGCGACTGTTGTTTTCTCAAGCAATCGGCTCTAGGTATTTGGTTAATTTAGACCATCCCTATGTGGTCTATTTTATTTACACTTGGAGTATACATGGCACAAACACACTTGTAAACTTAACCCCCCCCCCCCAAACCGGATAAAGCATTAGTAGTTTCCATCATTACGAATGGGTACCTGTTGCACAGACAGCTTGTGTTCAGAGGGATATCACCCCTTTCAAACCTTCCAACATGTACGTAACCCAACCTCCAAAAACCGAAAGCAGACAGATGGCCCGCAAGTGTTAAATGATGTCAGGGAGTGGGTACAGTACTCCCAAGTGAAGTGCTGTAACATTGGTGTCGACAAACCGCAACCAAGGGGATACACCGGCCCTCACATTCTGTGCGCGGCCCGAGGACATCTTCCACAAACTGAAAAATCCCGATTCATAATCCGAAAAAAAACGTTAAAAAAAAACCTCCAGGAATTAGTAAGTTATTGTAGTTTTAAGCAAAACACCATCACGAGCATAGTTTCAGGGAATGGAAAGGCCACATTCACTCCGACTAAGCCGTGAATGTTCCACAAACAAGAAACACGACACAGGGATTTCGTCCAGTGACATCTTTTGTACGAAAGTGAATAGGACGATAACACTGTGCGCCATATTAGTGTTGTTAAAGAAACGGGCAGGTTAGTGACGAACATGAAATTTGTAAAGATGCCTGAAGTATCAAATCCTTCTTCAATAAAAGTGCAGGTAAAGCAGTTTCTTTTGTCTGTCATAGAAAAAAATGCTGTAAAAAAGAACTGAATATCAAGCGCCATCGCGAGAAAGAGAACCAACGAATAAGGAAAATTGACCCAACGAGCTGAAATTTCTTTGATGGGTCAATGAGACATCTTTAACAAAAGCGGCCAATGAATCGATTGTTTATGGTAGTCATGGAGTGACGGAAACAGCTATAAAAGTAGAGAAGCCCTCGAAGGGGCCGGAATCTGCGAAGCGTTGTCTCTTAGCTGTAGCAGCAGGGGTGTGCCCAGAGAAGAAAATTACTGCCTTATTTATTACGTTCTCAAGATGCCAGTCTCTCCTTCCGCACTTGTACAAGGCGCATGACAGAAATGGGAATAAAGTTATGTGAATTTGAATTGCAGGTCAATTCATTTTATTGTTGTGCACTCGCCATGAAAGAAAGCAATGGCATTACAGTCAGTGCAGAGCTGGTAACACTCGCGAAAATGACAGTGCATTCCATGGTCACGAAGAGCTCGTTAGTGTATGGAGCTTGATAGATATTATGACTTTCAAAGGTGATATATTTCTGAAGATAAGGGTAACACTTGCTTCTGAGGAAGTGCGCTGAGAAAAACTGACAATGACGACCGATGGTGGCACAAATATGTTTAGCTCTAAGCATGGCGTAGTAGAAAGAATCTGCGAGGAAATTATGCAAATGAGCTCTGAAAACTAATGCCATTTCACCACAGTACGTTCTTCTTCGAAAGGAAAAATGATGCACAATGCTTTCACTCGTGAAGACTAAGAAGTCACGGACACCGTGATTGTTAACAGTGGGCTACATTCCACGCAACGGTATCAACCACAAGCATTTCCTGCACTTTCTGAAAGAAGTCGGATCAGAATGTAACGATTTTATATGCTATTCGGTAGCGAGATGACCGAAAAGGGTGCAGTGCTAATTACGCTGTTTGTTGTTTAAATATCGCGCACTGTAACAGCTAGTTTCATGAGAAATGGGTCATGAATCTCGAAATTATTTGGACAAAACAACTTGTCTTAACGAACTAGACGAGCTCAATGAACGCTGGCGTCGTTTTCTACAAACAGAACTCAATTCACCATATCGAAAACTGTAATTCTTATCGTTAATACTGGATTTTAAAAAGGAATGTTTAAGGAAATTTTCGCCTGTAGCCTGAGAATCAACTCAGATTCTGTGAGCGACACCCAGAGATACCAGAAAAAAGAAAGTGGTATATATTTCGCAGATAACCACCGACACGCAAGGGGTTATAACATTCATCATAATCATCATCGTCGTCATCATCATCATCATAATAGTCATCGGTTCGACAACCCCGTGTTGGCCCCGGCCTTCCTCAGACGCTGTCTACACTCATCCATACATCAATATTCCTAACCTCTCTCCTCCATTTCCTTACTACTGTTCTTTCGCTGTCTTGATCCACACCACCCACCCATCTCATCATTGGTCTTCCAATCCCTCTTTTCCCTTATGGTCTGGCCAAGTGTATTATTTTTGTAGTTCGATGGTCGTTCATTCGTGTTACATGCTCTGCCCACTGTAATGGTTAAAACATTATATGGCAGGTACGACACAGGCTGTTAAGTCAGGGAAGTGAGTATTGTTTGAGAAAATGTCGCGTCTGTCAGCGATCGTCGATTACATAATGATAAAAATGAGGACAGCGACAGATATTTTCGGTTGCAAGTAAAGGGTTTGCCGTCAATTTGGCATCTGCCAGGTTTCAAAAAGTGATTGTATAGTGTAATGGCGTTGAACATGTTTACTAAACACTATTAGAAATACAAAAATTTACATATTATTTCACAGCCTAAGACCTGCAAAGGTGTTGCACTCTCCGAAAAACATACTTACTGGGTACGTAGGAGGGGGGGGGGGGACCAGGGCATCAGGTCATGTCTTGATTTGTGGTGTATCTGACAGTTCAGAAACAGCTGCATTATTTTGGACCTGAAAGGCACATCGTAAAACATAACCAAATAACGCGAAGGGTGTAAGTATTGGAGTGTTGTAAATACAACACACGATATGACAGGGTTGTAAATGCTACTGGAACAACAACGGCCACTGACATTGTGCGCTACAATCGGTCAACAGCGGTATCACTTTATTCTTTTCATATCATGTGATATCATGTGATGACAACAAATAACAAAGTGCAGAACTTGCGAAACTAAACAGTTGCTTATCTAGTCAAACTTCTTATAATAAAACCAACCAGATGCACTAATTTCGCAAATTTCTTTTGGAATAAAACTCTACATGTTTCGGACAGTTTCTCTGTCCATCATAAGCAGTTTTTCACTGCACACACAGCAATGGTATGTGTCATACAGGTTTGCTGACAGTTTGCGAGCAGGATCAGGACGGAATTGCAGTTCTTGAGTAAAATGGACTAGTCCACATCTTCATGCAATATTTGTCTAACATCAATTCTAATCTTATCCGCGCTCGCCATTTTGCATGATATGTCCCTCACAGCTCATCCTACTAACATTAAGATAAGTATCCCTACACATGACATGCCTCGTCATGCAGTTATGTCCCGCGTACTGCTGCGTTCATCGTCCTGAGTACAAAATAATTTCGCCATCACCCTGTTCTCTCTGTATATTTTCCGTGACAGATCAATCTTTGCACCCACAAAAAACCAGCACACAGCATTACAAATGTTGTATACTTTATGTTTTTAGACAGCTAACAGGAAGAAAACAGATCCTGAAATGAAAGATAAGCATACCCGGAATTTAATCTGACATTACCTTCATCGTGAATGCAGTTTTGGTTTGTCAGTGATGTTTCCAAATATTGGAACTCTGGGAGATTTAGAAGATTTGCTTACATCTGAGTTACGACTGTTTTCTATATTCTGGCGACCCCATAAACATCAGAAAGCAGGAAGGAAAATGCAATAATTTTTTGTGTCTTGACAATAAACAGCAGAATACCGGTACCTACCGGTACATGTCAGTTACTGGAATAAACATGAAAAGGTGTCTTGAATTGCAAGGACCATAATTGTACACGAAAACATTGACAATTCCGGTGACCGTGCGCTCTAAGGAGCAGGCCTGCGACCGCTCGATTTTTGCGGTTCGAATCCTGCTGAGGGCATGGATGTTCGTCTCTTGTGTTTGTCTTGTGTTGTGTAGTTAATGGCGTCTGCGGCGAGCTTATCACTCCTCCAGAGGTGTCCTACCGGGTGTGTTTGTGTCTGTGTTAGAAACCTCGACAATGAGGCGGCCTAGGCCCGAGTTGGGCCATTTCGGACTTCAGACAGACTGCGAGTTTTGAAAACACGATACCGAGAATGACATTTGTTTCTAAGGGAAATAAAAAGCTCAAGGATGACAAAAAAATCTTCATAATTTGTACTAAATCATGCAAAATGGTGAATCAAAATGCGGTACGCGTACCACTACTGGTACGTCAACCACCGTTTACTGGTGCGAAGACTTAGTAAATATCGAAATACAAAAAGGATAAAAATTTTAAAAAAAATAAGCCACATATATTTGCTAATACGCAGCATTGTGGGCAACATTATGTAACTCATCTCCGCTATCAGCCAGTCTTCCCAATTTCAGAATCTATTTAGATACAGAAAAAAGGCAATATACTGAAATTCTTAAATTTTAATTAGAGGCACGCCAGCGAAAACAAGTGAGAACCCCTGCCATATACTATTATGGTAAACAAATCAAGAAGGATGAGACGCGCGAACCGTGTACCTCGAATCGGGCAGATTAAAAATAAATAAAAAATATATCAGTAAACCTGAAGCGAGGAACTTAGAATAATATCAAACGGAGTTTAGGGACAAACAGGGAGTACACTAAGTTCAACAATCAGTGGCGTGCTCTTTGCCACGACAGTGAACCTTCAGAGTGAATATCAGCTTTTCAGGAAGCAGTCCCCTCCACGGATCTAGCTAAGTTCTCACAGAAACGACTAAAAGCATGTATTTAATCATTTACCCGGATTACACATCTTTCGCAATCAGACAGGCCGATCATTTATGACACACTTCCGGGTCACGCAAATGACAGACACAAAAAGTAAAACTGACACGGCAGGACACATTAAGGCAGGTAAGATTAATACTCTTCTGTCTCGAATCGGACGTAACCTGAATTCGTAAATCACTTCTGCCTACATTTTAACAAACTGAGCTTGCACCGATACACACAACGTTCTGTCTGTATCGCAAACATGCAATTTACGTGAAGAATTATTGTCATGTTTTGTGACAGCGACAATATCTTGATCACGACAACGAGTAATCGAGATTCTCGTACCACATGTGGCTTAGACATGGTGTGTATGTATGTATGTATGTACGTATTTGCAGGTTTCCATCACACGTGACGTCAGTGCGATGGGCTTTGACCTGCAATGGGCTCTCGCGCGCGCGCGTTTGTGAGCGACGCTGAGTGAATGAGAACAGATGGAGAGACGCGTCTCTTTTCGTGGAACTTTGTGCCCTTTAGGAGAATTCCAGAAGTATATAAATGGTTCAAAACAGGTAGCTCAAGTTTCTTACCGACAGTGCTATTTAACAAGGAAGTTTCGAAACGTAAACATGCCCGTGGTGGAATAAAGAATCGCCAGTTAGGTACAGTAAACACTGTCTTCAGAGATCGTTTCTTAATCGGTGTATATACCAGTTACTTTAGGATTTCATTATGAATGCACACGGTGACACCCAGCCACCTTCATGAAGTGCTTACACTCAATCAACAACGCACTATGTCGTCAATGTTACAACTGTGACAACAGCAGGCTTACGTATATATTTTCCGAAGTTATTCTTGGAAATTATCGTGAAGCTTTCCATTCCATGCATTTCTTGTACAGTAATTATATCTCTAATACAGTGTTTCTCAAACGCCGGGCCGCGGCCCGGTACCGGGCCCTGGTATCAATTATACCGGGCCGCGAGAGGTCTTCCTGGAATTTGTCATTTTAGTTTCCTAAGCAATTTTCATGAATAAATGTTTTATAGTGGAAATATTCTGCGGATAATAATATTCGTGAATGTGTCGAAAAACTCAGACCCACCAGATGCTGGCCTGAGGAAACTACAATATGCTACAAGATTTCATTAGTCCAGTGAGTGATAACTAATTTAAATGTAATTTTATATTTGTCAACATGCCACACCGTATACATAAGTGTACTAATACTCTTTATGAATACGCCATAATTAATTATTAATACTTACGTTAGTTTAATGTACAAACTTAAAAAAAATGAAAAGGTATTTAGGAGTAAATTTGTTGGGACAGGGCCCTCGTCTTATGAGAAAAGAATTTACCGGGCCGCGGTCTTACAAAGGTTGAGAAACACTGCTCTAATATACAAACTAAATGCAACACATACAGTTGAGTACTGTATATACCTATATATGTATATATACTATTATTTACCAAATCTCTCCTCACACGAAGACAAAGAAGCGGCACAAAGCGGCGAGGGTCTTCTCAGGATCACCATACAACGTACCTCAACACAGTTGGAACAGAAAAGTCACACACATTGCTACAACACCTTGTAATAAAAATAGGCATTAGGTGTTCTCTACCAACATGTGTCAACATATTTTTTAGACAAGGGAATTAACATTTTAAATAACTTTTATGACATAACAAAGAATCAAACGTTGTTCTAATAATTGTAAATAACGTTGCAAGCCCCACATATGATTTATTCAAAACGCAATACACAACGTAGACTACGGTGTACCTGTTCTAACGCAATTTAACCAAATTAACTGTTAACGTAACGCGTCTCCATAAATAAATAGCTCATAAATTTTCAAAACTGCTTCGGCGTTCTATGTCGGATGTTTCGTCAGGGAAGGTTTAAAAGAAGTTTCCTCATTCCAAATGTACTCGCGGGCAGCGTAACACTGTGTCGCGGGCAACAATGTGCCCGCAAGCTACACTCTGAGAGGGCCCGCATATCAACTTCTAGAGATCTAACGAACAGCACAGAAATCACGCTACCCAGGGGTACCAGACTGCACAGGCGAAGTTACACAGCTGAAGTACGATACTCTACAGGTCCACACTTGCTCCGCGTTAAATATAGCCTACGCCATTCAAGGTAGGAGAAGGAAACACTACATGGCGCACAAATAATGTTTTATGAGACCAGTTCTTCTGGTCAAGGCTTACAGGCTATTGCAAACTGATCGGCATCCCAGCGTCAGGACATTTCAACAGCAAAACCATCAACTCCGCCGATAGCTCTAAAGTGTCACCTAGTGTGCCGATTACTTCCTGCTATGGGCTTTTTTAATATTAAAGCCCTAACCTTATCAACTAACCAATAAATACAACGTGCTTTGAAAGGCCCATAAGAGTCAATACTATATTAAAGCTCCAACACGTTTTGGCCTTAAGGGGCCATAACAAGAAGTAACAAAAACTGTTAAGGAAATATTTACACAGATGTAACATTGCATACACCAACATACAACTATGCACACACAGTGCACAAATATGTACGATGATGCAGACGTAAGAAATGTCAAAACATATCAGATTTACGTTGGTCAAGATTCAGAATATTTAGAATCTATAGAAGTGTATTCTCTTTGATTAAAAATATGATGATTGTGTTTTGAGGTGTGCCGTCCCAGTTGTGTGTTTAAACTAGAAGGTGAGGTAAATTCAGTCAAAAACACAACTATGAATATATGGCTAAATGATGGTGTTTATTAGCAATAGAAAACTACATGTTTCGGCCTATAGGGGCCATCATCAGGTTGTGACAACTTTCTTACTATAAGAGTTATATATAACTACATGTTTCGGCCTATAGAGGCCATCATCAGGTTTTGACAGCTTTCTTGCCATAAGAGTTATATAACTCTTATAGCAAGAAAGTTGTTAAAAACTGATGATGGCCCCTACAGCCCGAAACATGTAGTTTTCTATTGCTAATAAACACCATCATTTAGCCATATATTCACAGTTGTGTTTTTTACTGAATTTACCTCACCTTATGATGATTGTGTTTTGACGCCTACGTAAAACCACCAAGTACAACAGCTGGATGCAACAGGTCGGTATTGACAAAATGTACTTCAAATCTTGAATTTAAGTGGCGGTGTCCAAACATGATATTTGTTTATCTCAGTAATTAACCAACTTAATGCACAAAATGTTTGTTTTACAATAAGTTTATTTCATGCCTCTACATGTTTCGAGCACATGTGCTCATCATCAGGAGGTCAAAATTGCATTACACAGCCTCTGGTATCATCACACCTCTCGTGCACGAGACGGCCACCTATAGGTGTGAAGATACCAGAGGCTGTGTAATGCAATTTTGACCTCCTGATGATGAGCACATGTGCTCGAAACATGTAGAAGCATGAAATAAACTTATTGCAAAACAAAAATTTTGTGCATCAAGTTGGTTAATTACTGAGATAAATATACTGAGATGCACGGTCAGCAAAACGTAAAAAAAATATGATATTTGTTGGTTTGAGTGATAAGTCTCGATAATAAACACACGATAACATGCGACACTATAAGATGCCGATGTCCGATTTGGTCTTTACGTGAGGTGTGGTCTCAATTGGACAAACACGGCTCAGCATTACGATCACCAGTACTTGGTGTTCAACAGCAACATACAATTTTAAAGAACCTGACCAATGGTTTCGTCTGGCACTTTATCTAGACTGTGGTTTCATTCCATGAAAATCGAGCACAGTATGCACCAAAATACGTGGGTATCGGCCGAAATTCTATGCAGTTTCGTGCTTTCACAATAACCAATTAACGCATTTTGTACGTTTACTGGGCATGTACAGCCTACAGTTTGTCAGTTAACCACGGAGTTAGCACTCCGAAGAAGGAGACATTATTAAATTAGGTAATTCGTAGCCTTCCGTTTACATGAACAAAACACACGTAATAGCGTCAACAAGTCGGTTTGCTTAATGAAGCCGCGACATGAAGGTGTAAAGATACAACTGTGGAGGCACAGCTCCACGCGTTCTTGACCTCAGCACTAGATGGAGGTGAGTGGTCAGCTTTACGCTTAGGCCACAAAGCGCCAGAGAAGGAGCTCTCAGTATCCATCTTGGTAATGGGTGGTCTCAACCGGTTTGGAAGTGGCGTGACAAAGGAAAGAATTAGAATCCATGACCGCTCAGCCGTAGACAGTCATTAAGTACTCCTAGCTGACGACGAATCGTTACCAATAGTTAAGGCCACCATGTATGGTGGGGATGACGACGATCAAGGCGTCCTTACTATATGCCTACTACTGTATTCCCAACCGGCACCCTCAGGAATGTATCTACCACCCCAAAGCGCTAGTTGGGGTAGCTAAGGTTATCACGTAGCTATCGTTATCAACAGCCTTGTGAACGAAATGGCTACATGTATGGAACGGAATTAGGGCTGAACTCTGGTGGGGGATAAGAAACTAATCGACGGGGACACAGAGCTCTTACATCTGTAGTACTTTGTCTGCCGGCCTTTGCACGCCATGAAGGATTATGAGTAAGCTGACGTCGACCTATAGCTCCACTCATTCTTAAACCTGGTACTAGACTGGGATGAGAAGTCAGCTTCACGCCAAGGCCGCATTACCCCAGGAGAAAAAGCTCCTAGTGCGCATTGCACAGCTGGCTGGGTGAGCCCCAGAGCCGGTGTAAACGCTCTGGAAGGAAAGAAATCTTTCGAACCTGCCGAGAACAGACCCACGATTACTCGGCCACGCAGCCTCCAGCCTAGTCACCATACTGACTGCGCTATTCCGGCTTCCATTACAATCAGCAGTAGTATACAGCAGTTCTGACTTCCAGTCATTCAACCATCCTCCACGCAGGGGCAAGATGCGGTTACCCTTAACATGTCCTGGGGGCAAGCAGCATGCAACTGGCCCAAATGAGAATAGACGGAGTAAGGGGGCAGACCGATTATCTTCGCATCTGAAAGCATCGCCATTCATTAAACTGTGTATACAATACGGCAAGCACATCGGCTTGTAAGCCTACAAGCAACGTCGTAAAACAAGAAACAAGACGAAATAATTATGGAAACAGCAACAGAGATGAATGAAGAAGGAATGTTGAGCAATGCAACAACCTGCTGGTCCGTCCCGCTGAAATATCTTCTTAGTAGCATAAATATCCGAATTCCTTTCAACATTATTTACAAGGACAACATATTACGTAGCTCTTTAGAGTGTATTCAGCGAAGTTATAAGCCGTGTCATGCTAAAAGTGTGAAGAAATATTACCTATACATTCGAAAGTAAAGTTCATTAATCATTCCGCAGCAAACCGCCGAAGGCATCCTCATTCATAAATCAAGACTGCAACGCCAAGTTACTCCGTGCAGTGGCACGGCCTCAGACACACACAGGATATGCCTGAAGGGGCCACCATTTATCCTGGGCGAAGTCCAACGTCGTTCCCCCCCCAGCCTCTCCAGTCGAGCGGTCAAATACGTTTAAGTAAGCCAAAATCTCAGCCCCCTTCCAAATGATCATAATTAAGCCATAAAGGCGTCGACGCCGTGACGACTAGGCTCCGATATGGAAGATCCCGGGTTAGATTTTCGGCACACTCAAAAAACAGGTTCAATGTTTTTCTTGAAAGTTATCATAAACTTTAAGTCTAGAGAAAGTTAGACGGCGAACGCGTCAGCAGTGTCACACTCCGTCGACATTACCTGTCTTGTTCTACGAACCACTTTCTACTGTAAGCATTATTTCTCAACGGGCTCACACGATATTAAAACAGGGCAACAATGACCCTGACGTGACACACACCGCGCAGTGACTGACAACGTCACGCTATCAAAAATCTTCATCCGAAAGTGTTAAGCATTTCTGCTGCACATCTGGACGGTTTCGATTTCGAAACTGCACTCGGCAGACTGAATATCGTGACTGAGCTAGTAGTTTTCCACAATTTATTCGCCTTGTTTAATGCGTTTCCTCAGAACTCCCTAGCGAATGCTCGAATTGCATCTTTGAACAAACACAGACTACGTCCTTCTACATAAATCTGTTTTCCAATCACTCACCCACTGAAAGCTATACTGTTGAGGAAGTTTATAAACAGACAGACACTGATTCAACTAACAGCAGTCAACACTGTTTTCTTTCTCCAAGAAAAATGGTCAAACAACGAATACAAAGAAGGTTAAAACATACCGTAAGCCCCTCCCAACAAACATGTCTACTAATCATTCTTTCATTTTCCTTTCTTCCCTTCTTGCATTATTCAAACTTCTCGCCATTCTTTTACTCCTCTTGCTTTTCTGCTTGTTCCCTATCCTATTTTTATCTTCTTGTGTCTGATTATTTTCCTTATTTTCGTACTTTAATGTTTATATTTCGTTCCTTGTTTCCTTTTCTTACTTTACATATTTGCTCTGCTAACTTCCTGTTCCGATAAGTTGCATAATCTCTTCAAATGTGCGTAGTAACAAATTAGGATTGTAACCTATCACAGAAATAACTCGGTAGGCAAAATACAGTAAAGGCTCGCATCTCAGTAAAAATTCCCGTGTAATAACAATGAAACATTCGGCCTGCATCAGGTATCTTAACCTGAACAAGAAACGTCCTGTCCACCAACACTCTGTCTTCGGTGCTGCTGTTCGCATTGCTACGTTCCGCACAGCGAAGCAAATTATTCGCGGCAGAAATGGATCAGTTTACGTACGCACAGCGCCTCTAGATACCTACTAGTGATAGGATAATAATAATAATAATAATAATAATGAAAAAAGGAAGGTGAGCCAAACGGAGCATGTAGCACGCATGTGAAAGATAACAATGCATATAATAGTACAGTCGAAAAATCTGGAGGACCATGTGGGATACCTAGGCGAAAATGAGGGCTTTATTGAAATGGCTCAGGGGTAAGATTCAGTGGTAAGGTACGATATGATACATATGTTAACTGCAATTGGGTAGCCACCCGGTGGCAGTAGTACAGTACACATTTACACACACACACACACACACACACAATACACAGAACAACACAAAACGTTTGGGAGAGTGCGGTCCGTGCCCCGTCTTTGCGGGTTTTACCCTGGCATTTGCCTTACAACTGGGGAAAAAGCACGGAAAAACCTCAGTCAAGGTAGCCTAAGAGTGCCAGCTGGCACGATGAAGCTACATAAACACACAATACAAATACATAGACATAAAAATACATAAATTACAGTATTAAATAGGAATACCGCCATATATGCATAATACAACCATACATGAGGTGTTATAAACACGGTGCTGAACATTCACAGAAACGTGGAATTTCTCCACCACCTGACAAATGGTCAGCTGCTAAGGCACTCTTCTCCGAAGAGACACTAAAACTACGCGGCTAGTTGCCCCTAAGTTCCACCCTCATTTCGGGTACGTATATGGAATTATATCGTATTTCTTTCTGATAACGTAACCAACAAAGGACACAATTTTTAGTTTATGAAAACAGATATTTTTCAACCGCTACATGTTTCGGCCTCGTCGACCACCCCCACGGACCCACTGTAGGTAGTCTCCAATTGAAATGTGACGGCACACGGTGACGCACGGGTGAGGAAGTGAAGGGGAAAATGGCGAATGCAGTGGGTAGCCAGTACCCTTCACACTACTTCGGAACATGGTGTATCCAGCATTACTACCGTTGACGCGCACACCGCGGCTGCCAGTAGTCGACTGAACTGACGCCCCAGCCGATTTAAATGGACTCGTCCGTTTCGCCGAAAGAGGAAATATGGTTTCTGCGCGGGTGCCATCACATTTCAACTGGCCTCCACTGTTGGAAGGCAATGAATTCTTTACAGTTTGCTACGATGAAATCGTAAAACCATAATATAAAATTATATAGTGTACGTCAGCACAACCACTATATTATATAAGGTAATACAAGGCTACATGTTTCGACTATAACCTAGTCATCTTCAGGCCTATATTAACATTTGTGTTACCAGATGCTATGCACACTTTGGGATCCCATCGTGTTTACATTCGT
>Ga0123352_10009115_pt1 | contig 15496 bp, 13 predicted proteins | sample TergutLab28metaG_FD_89700 | JGI IMG/M metagenome (GOLD analysis project Ga0123352, IMG submission 89700) | Labiotermes labralis P1 segment gut microbial communities from Petit-Saut dam, French Guiana - Lab288 P1 | ecosystem: Host-associated > Arthropoda: Insects > Digestive system > Gut ... | reverse complement strand
CGGTCATGGAAGAGTAGAGCTATACCTCTACCCACCTTCTGGGCCACACCGGGCCTGTAACAGGATCACTTTACCTTTACCTTTTATTTCCACCGTGAATATTGAAAGTTATCCAGAGATGGACAGCTACAGTGAAACACAATGTTTCAGTTTTTTATACTGTTTATTAATTTTTTCATTCATGAAATTTCACCATAAAATTCAGGAGGCATGAAGTAATTGTTATGTGCAAAGTATGTCTAATTATCTACACCCATCAGTATATTATTGTTACTTATAAGGCCACTAAATAAGTAAAGATGACTGTTATCTTCCATGATAGGTAAGCAATTTTTGGTAGAAATTTGGCACTGAATAAGTTTCCCATCCCTGCTGTACAATTACAGATTGAGGATGTTTGTATTAAAAACCTGAATGTTGCAGTGTAGCTGCTAGCCTAACTAGTTTGTATTTGGGACACCCAGTTTTTTTGTCTGAGCTTCAAAATTGTCTTCTTTACATTCCTTCCAGGAAATTACTTAAAACAGATACTGTTTCTTGCCAATTGTATCTCACTTCATCATTTGTAGTTATCTTCTTCTTAAAGCATGTAACTTGTTTAATTCATAAGGCATCATTAAATAAACTGTGAAATAAATAAATGTGTGAAGTCAGTGAAACTAAAATCTCTCTCTTCCTGTTTTCTGACCAAAATTTTATTTGGATTTCGCAAATCTCCCTTGCATGAAGGTAACTCCTGGGGTGTGATCACACGCAGTTTTATAGACACATGCTGATGTCATAGAGGAATGTGCTGCCAAGTGTGTGCCTTCCACACTACTTAATCTTGCATCTGAGAAGATGGTTACTTCCATAGTCATGAGATTGACAATTGCAGATCTCACATCTCCCATGCATAACATATCTCATCTTCCTTTATTTGTTTTTCCTATTAATATTTGTTACATTAAATGTTGCAGATGTTCTGTATGCCATAAGGCATTTTCACAAACCAGCATTCTCCAATCTCACATGGCAATGCATCTGAACCAACGGGCTCACTTGTGCAACCAGTGTGGAAAATCATTCAGACAGAAATCTCAGCTACGACTGCATGAGCAGCGACATGCCGGATTACGGAAGTACCAATGCACACTTTGTCAATTTAAATTCCTTACAAAAGGTGATGAATATATATTTTTAAAGAATCTATTGAATCTCTCAGCTGTTACATAGTAATAGAGCAAATTGGCTTCAAAAATGTACATTTTATGTGAATAGGTGATATGGAACGTCACAAGAGGGTACACACAGGTGAACGCCCATTTGTGTGTGAGGAATGTGGAAAAACTTTCACTCGGCAGCAGTCTCTGAATGAACACATGAACCGGCACTGGGGTCTGAAACCCTATCAGTGCAAATACTGCAGGAAAGGTAATGATATACAAAAAAAATTCTGTATCATCTGTCTGTGTGCCACATATTCATCTTACTGTACATATCAGGTAGTGTAGACTAGAAAACAACCATTTTTACATGTAATACAGCAATGACATATGAAGCTTAAAGATTATTGTCTTGGGATGTGACAGCTTGTATTGTGGTGGAAATTACCAACATTTGGACGAACCTGCTGCTTCCATCTTCAGGATGACTACACAGTGTTCTAAAAGGCTTCCTAGACACTGCCATCAAAACCTCTTATCTCACTTTATGAACCATATTTTAACCATGATCCCTCAACAACTGTGGGGGTAAGGGGGAGTGACCATGTAATTTTGGACAAAACTGTGTTGCCTGGACTTCTTATGGGAAAAGCAAGTTTAGGTGAATGCAGTTGCTTGTGAACCCCACAGTGTTTAAAATACCTGTATTTTTGGGCATTAAATGTTCATGCAGTGTTCTGGTAGCTGAAGCTGTCAGCTTCTGAAGTGGTTGAGTGAGAAATCACCCATGTTATTTACAAGCATTTAAAATTTTCTGTTTGGCAGATGTTTTTCCCCATATATTTGTTATCTACCACATATAGTCAAAACTGCACTGGGCAAGGGGTTACTGTACTTAATACACACCTGTGAATTGTAAGTTACCCTCCACCAGACTCGTCACAGGTTTGTGCTAGCCGTGGGTAATTGAATTTTGATGCATGTAGATGTATTTATTTAGTCTATGTGCTGTATATGGCAAGAAGAATCATTATATATCTTGGTTAACTTATGTATGTAACAAAGGAATATGTGCCTGTAAGATTGGTGTGAGACTTGATGCAGCATTGCTGGAGTGATGAAAACAAATACATCTTACACAGCTTTTTCTGGTTCCTCAGTTGTCCACTGATGTGTCTGGGCCACTTCCTGTCTTGTAAACCTCCCTAACACTTGTAACAGGATGACAAGTCTGGGATTGAGGGAAGTTAACCCAGACAGGCAGGTAAAGGTGGGCATGTCATGAAAAAAACCATGTTTCTTGGAATGCTTTACTCAGGAATTGTCATGTGCTGATGGCAAAATTAGCAGTCTTATCTTGTCAAAAACATACCTGAGCAGTGAGCCCTAAATTGTCAATCTGAAGCACAAATCAATCCCATAGGATGTCAAGATAAGTAGTTTGAGTGATAGAACCATGAAAGGACCAGAGCAATTGCATGACAGGCATTGTTGCCCAAATCATAATCATCATCAGCTTCCTCCATGGATTAGGTCGTTTGACCTGTTCCGGCATCGACGAATTGCCATCATTTCCTGGGTCGTCCACAGTATCCTCTTCCTCGAGGTTTATAGTTGAGGGCGTGTTTCGGGAGTCTGGTGGTGTCCATTCTTTCAAGGTGGTTGATCCAGTTTTGTTTGTATTTGAGTATCACGTCTTGTATTCCAGAGGTCTCTAGTTCTTGCCTTATGACTTCGTTTCTTATTTTATCCAGTCTTGTGTATCTCATAACACTTCTTAGAAAGCGCATCTCTGCAGCTTCTAGGCGAGTCATATCTCTCTTCGTGGTTACCCATGTTTCGCTGCCATAGAGTAGTGGTGGTCTAGCTACAACTTCATAAAATTTCATTTGGTTATCTGTGCGGGTTTTCTTTAAGTGTTTTCTGATAGTGCCGTGTATTCCTTGAAATCTGTTTATTTTTTTGTCAAAATCTGGTTCACCATCCAAACTCAGTTTGCATCCCAAATAATTAAATTGTTTCACTTGTTCTAGTATTGATCCATCTATTTCTATTTTAGAATGCACTGAGTGTTTTCCTTTAAAAGCCATAATTTTTGTTTTGTCCATAGATATTTTGTGGTTGTAGTCTTTGCTCATTTGGTTTAATATATAGACAGATTTCTGGAGTTTGTCTTCAGAGTCTTGTATTATTACTTGGTCGTCTGCAAAGAGTAATGTGTTAAGGAAAAGTTTCTTTCAAGCATTATACCAGTGGCAGCTTAGTGTTTCCAGTTTCTTAGGAGGTTGTCTATGTGAATGTTAAAAAGAGCCGGTGATAAATTACACCCTTGGCGTACTCCTTGATTGATATATATTTTGTCAAGAATTTTCCTTCCTATGTCAATTTGTACACTGGTATTTTTGTATAGGCTTTTAATTACTTCAGTTAAATGATAGGGTTTACCTCTTTTGTTAAGAATTTGCCATAGTTTGTTTCAATTTACTCTATCAAAAGCTTTTTCTAGATCCAGGAAGGCTATGTGAGTTTCTAGGTTTAATTCCCTTCTTTTTTCTATTGTTTGTTTAATGGTAAATACATTATTAATACATGATCTACCTATTCTGAATCCGTTTTGTTCCTCAAATAATATTGCTTCTGATATAGTTTTGAAACGTGTAATTATCTTGGCATATATCTTGTAACCACTATTTAAAAGACTGATACCTCTGTTATTTGAACAGTCATCACGTTTACCTTTTTTGAATAGGGATTTCACTCTTGCATGTCCCCACTCTTCTGTAATCGATCTTTCTTTCCAACACTTATTTATTAACTCAAGTAAGTGGTTTGAGAGGACGGGTCTCCTGTATTTGTAGAGCTCAGAATTTATCCATCTGGTCCAGCTGCTTTTCTGTTTCTCATTGACTTCAGGCTCTGTTCGAGTTCCTCATCAGAGATTTCATCTATTCCTGCCGATGGGGTTGAGGTTGTTTCCTGTTCATCATTATCGTTTTGTGGGGAATTCATATACCATAAATTTTTATAGTGTTTTATCCATTTTTGATCTTCAATGTTATTCATTTCAATAGTGTCTTTGTTCGATTGAGGTGTTTTAGTACTTTATAGGCCATGCTTTGTTGGCCAAAAATATCCTGCTTATGAATCTGTCCCAAGATTCTTTATGTGTTTTGGAGACTATTGTCTTAGCTATGTTCCTTTTTATTTTGTATGTTTCAAAATTTTCTTCACTAGGGTTTTGTAGGTATTTTTGTTAAGCTCTTCGTTTGTTTTCAATGGCATTTTTTATCTCATTCCGGATTCTTAGACCTTTCTTTCTTCTATATTTTTTCTTTGTTCCTATTGCTTTGTTGGCTGCCTTTTTTATAGCAATTTTTATGTTTTCCCACTCTTTGTCTATTGTTGAAGCCCTAGGGTATTCACTTAGGTTTTTGGCTAGTCTTTGTTGATATAATCTTTGTATACTTTCTTCTTGTAATAGGTACACTTTGTATACAAACTCATTTACCAATTTGCTATTGTTGCTTTTTTGTTTCCATCTGCTTAATAGGTTAATTCGAGATGTCACAAGAAAATGATATGATCCTGTGTCACTGCCCCAGAATATCTTAATATCTTGTACTAGATTTTTTAGTCTTCTCTTAACTATGATATAGTCAATAATGGTTTTAGTTCCTCGAGCACTCCACGTGTATTTGTGAATTTCTTTTTTCCTGAAGAAATTGGCAATTTTGAGATCGTTAAAAGTTGCAAATTCTCTTAATGTTTGGCCGTTTCTGTTCACGCAGTCTTCTCCAAAGGTTCCTACAACATTTGTTATTGGCTGGTTTCCAACTCTAGCTTTAAGGTCTCAGGATATTATTAGGCTGTCACTCTTACTATATTTGTCAACTTCTTCTTGTAGTTGTTTGTAGAAACACCTTGTTTCTTCTTCTCTACCTTCTTCCAGAGCATAAACTCCTATTATAGTTATGTGCCTTCTGTTGGTTTTGAGGCAAACAGTTATTATGCGGTCATTGACAAATGAGTAGTTTGTGATTTGAGAAGTCCATTTATGGTCTATCATTAAAGCTACACCTGATTGAGCTTGTGTCTTTTGGGAAACTCCACTGTATAGTATTGTATAGTTACCTATAATTTTGGTTCCTTTTAGTTTTTTCTTTGTTTCAGATATAACTGTTACATTTATACCTTTGATTTTTATTTCCTCTACCAGTTCAGATTCCTTGTTTCCAATAGATCTAACATTCCATGCGGCTACATTTAGTGTTTCATGTATTCCGAGTTGTTTTTCCTTTTTCTTGCCAGGTCTTTTGTCATTTGATCCGCTGATATCCAAGGCTGTGCGTCTTTGCTTATGAGTACTTTGTTTTCCTTGCGAGGGTTACCAACCCATCTGCAAAACTCCCATTCTTGGAGGATCAGTTTGTCTCTCTTAGTCTGGCCTCTATCTTACGGCCAGTCCGGCTTGGGAGGCCCTACCAGGAACAGAAAGTTCCCGCTGGCATAACCGTAAGGTCATTGAGGCCCGCAAGTCCCCCCACCACGACAAGGTGGAGACAATCGGGGATCCAAATCATAATGTGCAGTATATTGTTTGACTGTTACTCTAAGATGTTTGGGTTTCTCTTGCTGCAGAAATGAACTTCTAATTTCCTGAATAGCCCTTCCTCATTTTAGTACTCTGATGAAATATCAACTCATCAGACAGAAGTCTTCAGGAAATATTTACAAATCTCTTTTATTTTTGCAGATCTGCATTGCTCATTTTGAAATCTCAGGTGGCATGATATGAGGGAACAGTACTTTATCTGCGATCCTGCAGTGTGAAACTGAAAATTTCATTTTCTGTAGTGATTCTAATGTGATTTCTTGAGGGATTGATTTACACATTCAGTCTGTCTGTATGGTTTTGCTCACATTGATGGTCATTCTGAATGTGGCCTGCCTGTAATGGTGTCAGGTTCAGGCAGCTTCTTGTTCATGTATGATAACTTTTTCTTGGGTGATGAAACATTTGTGACTGAACTTTCATAGGATGTATTATCATTTTGCCAGTATGTCACCCTTAATTGGCCCACATTCTCATCAGTATTCTTCCCTCCAAAGTGTTGGTGCACTGATCAACAGTTGCTTACATGATCAGTTCAGACAGCTAGAACAGAACATAGCTGACTTTGGACACTGTATTTAAAAAACATGTAGGAGATAACAGAAATTTTTGGCCTTCCAGTCAAATAATGGTCTAAATATCGAAAGTAGTACATCTGAACATGTTTACAATATAATAATTGATACTCTTGGATGTTATTAAAATTGAAATAGTTATAATTGCCCTTATTGTGCATTTAGAATTAAAATTTGTATACAAGGGCATATGAATTTGTCAGACTTGTCCATGTTTCAGTGACCTGTGGTTTGTAAAATGACTCCATGTTTGTGTTTGTGAGAGATGCAAAGAATATCATACCAGCATCTCTGTCTGCACAGACCTTCATCATTATAATATGAAACTGATAATTACTGTTTTGAGGAGGACAATATAAATCTTAATTATGATATTCACTAGGTTTCGTGGAGATGTCAGCGTGCTACAAACACATTAAGACACATGAAAGATCAAAATCTGAGTCTGAGAATTCAAAGTCAGAAGTCAGCACAGACTTACAAGATAGTGGAAATGGGATTGGTCCATCCGCAGCAGACTCAGGTCAGGAGACAAAACATTTTGTAGGTACAGACACACCCATAAACTTGAAAGGTAGTTCAGTTCCTCAGGATCTGGTACAAGTCAAATTTTGCACAAGTCTGGATTGAGTATGTGGTTAAGTGTGTATATATATATATATATGAATGAATGTATGCATGTACGTGCACACATGCACACACACACAATATTCTTGTCAATAATTTTAAACATAAGAAATAAACATTTGTGGTTTATTATAAAATGTATTCATTTAAATATAAATGATGACAAATTATTTCATTTACCTTAATCGTGATGTTAGTCTTGTTGGCTGAAGGTGACATTTTTGTGTGGTGGTGACAAAACTGAAACTTAAAATGTTATTCTTATAAGGAAAAATTTGGCACATGTAATATTTTTATTTTTATTCTTTCTTATTTTTTTTTTAACTACATAAGTCTGAAACTGTGTTGCTTGATAATTGCATAAGTAGTTATGTGTCTGTTTATTAACATAAACTGAAGTTGTACATCGGTAGGTTACTGCAAGGGTGTTTGTGATTCTTGGGTCCAGTACTAACAGAAATCTTGCAGGTAGTTTCAATTGACTGTACTCAACATGGAAGGTAATTTTTGATGATTTGAGATGATTGGTAAAATTTAATATACCCTGTTTAATTCATATGAAATTGTAAGTATTATATCCAGATGGAGAACAGATTTTAAGGGAAGAGTTTAGCAGTTGAGCATGAATATCCATTCCCATCACTGGACTTGGTTTGAGCTGCTTCTTTATATTTCCCATTATTCCAGCCAGCATTTCCATACAACACATCTTAATGCTGTCATTCCATCTCCTCTGTCTTTCATGTGGCTGTATTCCAGTAAGTCCTCCAATCAGTATGCTGTTTTTATTCCATTCTTGCTACATATTGATCATGTCATGACCTGTAACAAAACTAGGTGTTCCATATAAGTCGTTGATTATAGCTGAAAAGAAATTTTTCCCATTTCTTTCCTCTGCAGCAACACAAGTTGATAAGATCATCTGTACGGACATTCCTAATATATTTTAGAGACCTGTACATGAAAGTTAAGATTCTTGGTGCCTATTAATGCCGTGCAAGCATTCACTTCAAGGGACTGAAAGAAGTAGAACCAACAAAAAAAGCTGGCAAGCTTAGTTGAACTTGAACAGAATAGTTGTTTGTTATTTCCTGTCCTTATTTTATGTTTGACATTGTTCATTTCAGGCAAATTTACATTATTAGTCCAAGGTGCTAGCCCAGATCTGGAAGTTGAACAGGAACGTATGTTGTCGAACAGAGAAGGACCTCCAAACAGTGCTGGCATTACAACAGTTGTCATTCAGAGACTACCAAAGGATGCAGTGACATTGTATAATTCCAAAACTGTGTCAGTACCAACTGGTCCAGACATTCAACATTCATGTGACAACAAAAATGAACTTTTGAAAACAAGGACTGGAGTAGAACCTGTAACAAAAGTTACATCTGAGCATCATGATAATCAAAACATTGATTTCACTGCAATGAATCTTTTAGCATCTGCATCTACATTTCAGCAAGGGAATTTCTAATCATCAGAAGAGAGGTAGAGTAAAAGTTGGTTTATCTGCCACTGGTTGTTCTGGAAAGCTCTACAAACCATAAATCTACAGAGGCCAGTTAAATTTCACTGTACCGTACACTGGCAGCACCCAGCACCATATCTTAGAGTTCAGAATGCAAATGTAATCAAGAAAGAGTCTTTACTGGGTAGATTTGTGTAAGCAAACAATAATATAGAAACAGCAAAATGTGTGTCTTATTGTCATGTTGATATTTTTAGATTTTGTATACACCATGTTCTGTAATTATTGATGAAATGGAATAAAAAGTGCAGCAGGGAAAATGGGACAGGTTATCAAGTGACAAGTTAAATGCCAAGTTCTGTCCATGAGGTTGCCATTTACACCAAGATACACATAGGTGTTATGCTGTAACATCTGAAAAATTGTGATATCTGGCAACAGTTTGGTCCCAGAGGTGCCTGATAAACCAGCTTATAATTTAGTTTTTTAAATTTTGTGATATGTTTCAGTTAAATATGGAATTATTTTCTTCATAGCATATCACAGATTCAGTGTACAAGAGAAGTACAGTGGACCCTTACCCAGTACAGGACTTAGGTTCCTTGAGAATGATGTTAATAACTCTGCATTTGAGAAGTTCAGTACTAAGGGTTAAATAGGGGTATGTGCACATGCCCCTGTAAAGTTTGCCATTAAGGCACAGATGCATGATTACACATGCAGAAGAATACACCACTGTATACAGGCAGGTCTCGTTTTACGTTTCTTTTGTGCAGGTTCACTTTCACACAACTGGAAAATTTACACCACTTTTTGAATATATGTGATAATTTTTAGTTTAACAAGATTTTGCATGGACGATCTGTGGCTGTGCTGTTTTTCTATAGGAGGCTAGCAGAAAATGATCTCATGGTCACACCACTAGTCACATGTATGGGTCATATTGGTGATATAATTACACAACTCATTTAGTTTTCTCATCAGCAGCGTTGGCTTGTGTTCCCATCATGAGTGAGAAATGTGAATCTACATCAGCTAGTGCAATCCAAGTGAAAAGTCACCGAAAGACAATCGGTATTGAAGAGCAATTATATGTAATAAGGTGACTTGAAAAAGGTGAATTATTTGTTGACGTACGCTGTAATGTTAGACTTGCTCATAGTAGCGTATGTACAGTTTGTGATAATGCTGAGAATTAAAGAAAGTGCTAAATGTTTAGATAACATAAATACCAACATTCTGAAACAGGGAGTGTTTATTTGTGTAGCAAGACTACCCGAGTCCTATAGGAATAAACCATACCAAAAGTATGGATTTGAGTCTGGCATTTTTATGGCATTAGGAATCAATAAATAAACAATTAATTGTGAAATGTATGCATACTGTACAGGAATATATAGTACATATATACCCAATGATTCATATGTCCACTAGCTGAGTAGCTATACACTATACAGGGTGAGGTTGTTAATCCCCTAACCCCAGGCAATACACTGTTTTAAATGGGAATTTTGTGTTCAATTAGCGTGATATCAATTTTAGTGATGTTTTTCAGGAATGTAACCCTGGCGTAAAACGAGACATGCCAGTAATGTATATGAAAAGAAGAAAAGGTAAACAGAGTGTATCAACCCTTTAGGGCTGGAGGTAAATGCCCAGTGTGCTTTGCAAAAGACCAGGATTTAAATGGACCACCCATTCCTTTGCATGTTATTGTCTGATGACTGTAGTTATCATTTGGCTTTCTCAGAATTCCACTTCATTGTGGCAGTAGTTGTCCATTAGCGGCAAAGGGTTAAATTTCACATTTAACTTTAAATTATGTGCCTATGGATGATAATAATAATGAATACTTCTGTTGATTGCTTTTGTGGTATATTTCATGATGCTCTCAGTATATAAGAATATACTGAATTCATTAGTGTGCTGATTAATGAATGGAAAGGATATGGAAGGAAGCATTTGTGGCATAATCTTGGAAGGACTGAGGAAGAGCATGAAGAAACTCAATCAGCATGTTTGGTGTGCTAGATGATATTCTAACCAGGTGCCTCAACAAGATGAATCTGGAGTGTTGCCAGTACACTGTCCTTTTCAGTCCTTCTGTTAATGTTATTTATGCTGCTGGAAGCTAAGGGTTTAATTGAGGCCCATGAATTAATAGGGTCATCATGAAATGTGTGAACATGTGAAGATTTAGAGCTTGTTGGGCATGAATTCGCATGTTCCAGATTTAGCAAATAATTTGTTCATTTTAAATTAAATATTAAGTGCATTATAAATAAGTACACCATAATTACAAGCTTTTGTTACAATTTAGATAAGAACTGCGCTTTGTTGGGCTATTATGCAGTGAGTAGTGGTAATTTCTTACCGATGTTTCAGGAGAACCTATCTGTCCCATTTTCGAGGTTTCTCTGTTGATGATGGGACTGATAGGTTGTCCTGAAATGTAAGTAAGAAATTACCACTACTTGCTATGTAATAGCCCAGAGAAGTGCAGTTCTCAAATGTACCATAAATTTGTTGGCACAAATATAATTTTATGCTTTTTTTATTATGTTGCTATATGTTTGTATACCATAGTCATCTCATGACATACCACCTTCAAAAATTGTACATTTCATAATCGACAGTGCCAGTAGCACTGGATTGACCTGGCACCTGAGTTATTACAGTTTGAAGGTAACTATCTGCATAAGCATACCTGCATTGATCAGGAATTTGCTGTGATCAGATTATGGCCTGTAGACTACCAATTGTAATGATAATGGTCTCTCAAGTGAAAGGGTTTCACTGTACTAGTCCAAATATATATTTACAGAACAAAAAATTTGTGCTATTAACAGAGATGACTCTCCCCACTTTCCTCTCCAACTTAGCTAATTCAAACAAATGTGGATTTTTTACAGTGCAGTTTAAAAATATCCTGCAATTTGTTATGTACATTGTAGATGCAGCTAGTAAGTGCAATATAAATTATGAACCAGTTCACCCATAGTGCATTGCAATTCTTAAACAGAAGGACTTAAAACAACAATGTGGTGATGACTCAGCTGAGGAGACTTCCGCGGCAAATAAATAATAACTTGGTCATGTCGGGAGGTGATCTAAATTGCATAACCTTGGAATAAGTAAACATTCGGTCAGTGCAGACATGGAGATAGTGGAAAAATAATCTCAGAGAATTATGTGAAGTTGTTATTGTGGAGCATCTTCCAGCAAATTTATTTTTTAAAGTGACTGAAACAGGGGTCTTCTGGAAGCAGATGCCATCTGCTGCATTTGTTTTAGATAGGAGAAAAGTCCCTTGCAATTTAGATCTACTAAGTATCACCTGAGCAGCAACACTGCTGGGGAGTGTAGCTTAAAACTCCTTACAGTTCATCATTCAACTGTGCCTCATACTGTGTGTGGATATAGAAAGACTGATTTATCTGCTGTGTGATGTAGGAACTGGGGAACATGGGTGATGCAAGATTCATACATAGATTGGTGGTGAAGGTTACAAATAATATATGCCATCTTTAATATTCAGCGCAACTAGGATGGTTTGTTCCAAGCTTGTGTGATGGTAACTGTAAGCATTTACCCTTCAAGAATTTGTAGCTTCAGTATGTCCGTTTCTTTGGAGAAATGAACCGTTGCACTAAAAGCATGGATTAAGGCCAGTCATTTTAGAACACAAGAATGGAGCTACTGTACAGGCAGTTAAGCAGTGTACTGTAACCATTTTCATGATGCTTTGCTTTTAAAGTTAATTTCATTTATTTTGAATAAAACTTTACTAATATTTATTTAATTTCAAAACGTGCTACTGTTTGTGCTGTTATTTTTGTTTTATAAGTTAAAATTATTTTGCTACTAAGACATCTCATTACTCAGTTATTATAAGATTACTCAGTCAGACCCAACAAGTTGTCCATGAACTGCACTGAAATAACACAACTAAATTTTTATTGCTTTCAGAATTTTTTATTCATTATGACATATTTTGGCTTACCTGGCAATCTTCATGTAATACATAATATATAAAAAATACTTGGGAGGATATTAGCAGCATTCCTCCCAAGTTATAATAACTCAATGGGATGTTTTTGAAAATTATTTGGGTACCTTGGGGTTTCTTGTGGTTGGGGCCTAAGGCCCTTTTACATTAGAATACATGTTATAATAGTCTCTGTGAACTCTAAATTTGCCTTATATGGCTTTTCCAGGAATAAATCCACTGCATTAAGTTGGGGTCACCTGTACCATATTCACTTTGCTTCAGCAGCGGGAAAGTGTATTAACAGTAGATGCCACACATTACTCTCATTTTAGTAATGTATGTAGCAGACTCTGTGTACATTTTTAATAATTTATGACTATTTCCAGAGGTATAAGCATGAAGGGGAGTCAGGATAATGCAGTTGATACAGTGAGTAGGCTACATGCTGGATGACCAAGGGATCATGATTCAACTCCTGCAAAGGGCAGGCCAGCTATGGCACCCACCCAGCCTCTTGTTCAGTTGGTATTGGGGGGCTGTCTCCCTAGGGATAATGCAGCCTGGGTGTGAAACTGACCATTCACTTCCATGTAGGGTAAAGGGTAAGAACATGTAGAACTACAGTACCATGCCCGCCTGTTCCTTCATGATGCAGTGCATAATTATGAATAGGACCAGCTGTACCTTTATAAGATTGAAGATACCATGTAGGTAAATGAATCACTGTGAAATAAATTTGGTAATTAAATCAGATGTTTTTCTTCTGAAGACTTTTAGGAAGTCACTATTAAATGGACAATGGCATTCTCTGTTGCTTATTAATACAGAAGTTCTTTCAAGGTCTAAAAAGACAGGTAATAAGCATGTAGCTAAAAATAATATTGAGACTCATTCACATAACCATTGTTGCCATGCAAAAGCAGTAATTACTACATATTATGAGAGAGTGTCTGTAGCCTTTGTTGTCCACCATGCAGTGCACATAGACCATGCCATATTGTCATCTGTGGCCTGTCCGGCTAGGTCATATTTTTTCCACATCATCTCATAAATGGCATGATTTTCAGAAAAAATGTATTGAGCATGAAGTGTGTGTTGATTTTCTGTAAAACTTCTTTCTTTATTTTCTCATTTTAAGAAGAATTCAGAGAGATATTATCATAAATGTAAAGCACTCATTATTATTGTCAGATTTTAATCAAACGTGATTATTTTGACAGATTTAAAAAAAATACTCAAATATCAAATTTCATGAAAATTCGTCCAGTGGGAGTACAGTTGTTCCATGATGATGGACAGACAGACATGGTCACTTTCACAATTCTTCGAATCCACCGAAAAAGTACTAAAATAGTGAAGAATATTGTCATCTGGTATGTGACACCATGTAACTTGTTAGAAATTATCAACATTTCATAGTAAATTACTGCCTCCATTTTGAAAGCAGAACAGTAAGCTGCATAAAGAAGACAGGGTCCTTATAGGGATAAGAGGAAAGGACATGGATCTGCAAATAAGGCAGTGGGAAACAGTGAGAAAAACATGTGTCTGAGAAGGAATAGGGGTGATAAACATACTTTCCAGGAAACATACAGAGGGGGGGGTTCACATCCACGAAGAAGACAGCGTTCCTAACAGACACCACCATAAAAACCTTAAATCTCATACAGCAAAACTAGTGTTTGTCCTCAACTTGTACATCAAACTCCCTATTCTCAAGACCTGACACCCTACCCAGTCAAATATCAGATTTCACTAGCTGTGAAACTGTTGTTAGAGGAAAATGGGCTACTCTAAATGTGTTTCATATGGTGTAAATTCGAAAGTTTGTTTTACCTGAATTATACATTTGTGTAAAATATGCACCTATAATACAGTTTTGAAGAATATGATGTGGACAATAAAGCATAATTTGTGTTAAAATTGTGGCATGTACTTGCTCCAGGATATCATTCCAAGTTAAAAGTGAGAGGCTGTGAATTTTATTATGATGTATTAAACCAAAGTCAAATAATTTTCAGGTGGAGACTGCCCTCTTCTAGGATGTGACACCGTGTATCTGGTAAAATTTACCAATGTAATCGTCAAACTTGGTAATGGAGGCAGCAGGATCCTCTGAAACATTGGCACACTTCTACCAGACTATGTGGCATTCATCAACAAAGACAAGACTGTTCATAGTCACCTTTGTGAGAACCCAAAACCTCACAATTTAGAGGTGAAGTGTCCATTTTAATAACAAATTAAATAACAGTATCAGACTACACAAGATAGTTTTATTAAATTTTATTTCCACGTTGTTTGCTACAAGACTTTGACGTGTTCAGGGCCAGGAATCCATACTGTGACTGTACTTCCTGGGCCAGCCATTTGTCCATGAAAACCAGATTTTTAATTTATTGAATTCAGAATGGAAGTAAAAAACAAGAAAATAACAGTCAACACATTATATATATATATTTAAATCCTTCCAATCATCAACAAGCCAAACATTAAGTTAAACTCTATGAGGGACATCTTTAGAAGAACATGACATTTATGGTCACAGTGGCAACAGCCCATTAGAATGAACTTCAGTCTCCTTGAAATTAGGCATTCTGTAGTATTCTTTATGTTTAACTTATATGCTTGATTTCAGTTGTTCTTATGTCAGTTAAATGTAACGCACTTTCAACTTAGTGCATCCTATCTTGCTTTTATACACCACTTTCAATGCACTGAAAAAACTGTTATTCTATAGACCTATAACAACTCACCCATCAGTGAACCTTATTTACTCATAAGAAGTATAGTCAGTTTATATTATTTTACACAGAATACATGAGCATAATACTGAGATTAACAATTTACCCTAACTTACATAATGTGTAAGCATGTGTCCATTGCACTTTTGTTGTTCTCCATCAGGTTTGGAAGGCTGTACATTTATGAAATGGGAAAAGATACAGAATATGAGAATATTTTAAACATGTTATACAATTATAATGCTGCCAAATAAAACTCATTTCTATTGTTTCATGTTTGACTCTCTCTCTCTCTCTCTCTCTCTCTCTCTCTCTTTTTTTTTTTTTTTTTTTT
>Ga0123352_10009114_pt1 | contig 15496 bp, 10 predicted proteins | sample TergutLab28metaG_FD_89700 | JGI IMG/M metagenome (GOLD analysis project Ga0123352, IMG submission 89700) | Labiotermes labralis P1 segment gut microbial communities from Petit-Saut dam, French Guiana - Lab288 P1 | ecosystem: Host-associated > Arthropoda: Insects > Digestive system > Gut ... | reverse complement strand
GAGTGCGGTAATGAACTTTCGGGTTCCGTGAAATGCGGGGAATTTCTTGACTAGCTGCAAACCAGTTAGCTTCTCAAGAAGGACTCTGCACCATGGAGTAAGTAAGTAAGTAAGTAAGTAAGTGAGTAAGTCAACGCCACACCCCTACCGCTTAACCCCCGGGAATGGGACCCGGTGCCCATTTTATAGGAAGCTGGATGGACTCTAGTTCTGAACGGCTGCGGAAAAGTTCGCCCACACCGGTATTCGATTCCCAGACCATCTAGCCCGTAGCGAGTTACTTTACCGACTAGGCAAGGCCAGGTCTGCCTCTAAAGGAGTTTCTGGTTAATCCCACCATTGTGAATCCTGACCCCCTCTCATCAAAAATTTTCTAGATTCATAGCATCATAATCAACAAATCGTTATGAGGAACGTTGGGACGTAGTTGCTAGAAAAACTTGTGTTCGTTGACCGGATATCCTCCTCATCAAGTACCGTCATGTTCATTCCTCTGTTCAGACAGGCATAGCGTCTAAACACACACTGTAGCTGCTTCCTTTACTTCACTTTAACCGTCATTTGAAGCCATCCTGCCAGTAGACGCAAAACAAGGGTGATTCTTAATCCCAGGCATAGCATGCTGGAGTTAAAACATGAAGTCGTGTAACACCCTGTATGAAAGGCACGGCTTGAGGCTGGCGTGCGGCACACGTACGGTATTTTCGTGGCCCGTAAACCCATAACATCTTATTAGAAAGAGCTCATTTTATATTTTTGTAGAAATTCTTTGATAAAATTATTGGCTCGTTGAATTAAAAATTGTACTTCGTATGGGGTTTTCTAATTTTTTTGCAAGAAGTAAATGGAAATTGTGTCTGAAACAGCGTAGTCGGTATAGCGGCTGGCGACGGTCTAGACGGTCTGAAGTTCGAATCCTGGTAGGGGCGAAATTATCCGTGCCCATCCTGACCAGTCCTGGAGCCCACCCAGCCTCCTGAACAATGGGTACCGGGTCCCTTCTCCGGGATAAAGCGGCCGGTAAGCGGCGTTGACCACCCAATTACATCTAGTGCCGAGGTTAAAGAAAGAACGGATCTATACATCTCTCCTTCTAGGGCTTCGTGTCCTATTATAGGGAGATCTTTACTCAACGCACGTCCTTAAACTATACCTGATTTGAAGTTTTCATAGCGCCGTTGACGAAGATTAGATTCTCCTGAGATAAGATACAGTTCGAGTGTTAGATACGGACGTGTCGGGGGAGATTACTGCCTCCATCTTCAAGGTTGTTCGGTACTGAGACAACAAGCTTCTTCGAGGCGACAGAAACAAATTGTCAGTTACCACGACGTAATATCTCCGAAAGACTTTGGTGTTTCCTAAACAAGTTTCCTGAAAATTTTGAGTATACTCTGATAGATTTAACGTCGCAGTCAGTTTACAGTTTCGGTAAAACAGAAACGCCTGTCGCACCCTCCTATATACTCTTCGGCTGTGCCAGTGAATGAGTGTGCAGAAATCCTGTGTAGCGATCATTTGCTGTGCATTGTGATTAATATATAGCCATTTTGTGTGACATGTGCTTCCTTACTGACATAATGACAAGGCAAAAGAACAGGAAACTGGAATATGAATGCAACATTTTTTAGGTTGTATAGATTTAAAGCGAATATTCAATTGAGCTTAAAAGGAACCCTATTTGCTCAATTTGTTTGGATTCATTTTCAGGTTTTAGTCGCGTTATAACGCACTGCGAAAAGCGAATCTTCATTTCTGTCCACCAGCCGGACCATCCACATGGAACAGTGCTCCTCCCACCGGGGAGACTCAAGAAAATTCCTACTTTAGATTCCTACTGAAACCGGTGGATGTGTTCCGCTTTTGGTCGAAATCGGACAAAAGTATCAAACACTCTACATGAAAAGCTACGTTAACTATCTGCTAACATTTCTCCGTGATTGGTCTTTATATTCGCGACCGGTTGTTTCCTTTGTTAGTTCCGATCTGTGGCCGAAGTTAAGTTGGGGAACTAACACACTCTCCGGCGTCATTTGTTGTAAAGCTTTATATTTACGGGAGATGAAATAAGATATTTTTCATTTTCCGATAAATCGATTATAATCGTTTGATTTATATTTAACGTACAAATATATTTTGTAACTTGCTGTGTCAAACTTGACAAGGCACATTTCAAATACTCGCATTGTCAGTCTTTTCCTTGAGAAAAGTCAGAATATTAATGTTTAGGAGTAATTAGGGTTCGAGAGGGTGGAAGAGTTTAAATATTTGGAAACAACTTTAACAAATCAAAATTCTATTCCGGAAGAAATTAAGAGCGGATTGAGGTCAGGAAATGCTTGCTATCATTCGGTGCAGAAACTTTTGTATTCCAGGTTGCTATCCAAAAATTTAAAGATCAAGATATATAGAACTAAACTATTGCCTGTTGTTTGGTATGGATGTGAAACTTGTTTGGTATGGATGTGAAACTTGGTCGCTGACATTGCGGGAGGAAAGGAAGCTGAGGGTGTTTGAGAACATGGTGTTGAGGAGAATATTTGGACCTAGGAGGGCAAGGTAACGGGGGAATGGAGGAGATTGCATAACGAGGAGCTAAATGATTTGTACTCCTCGCCCAATATTGTGCGGGTGATAAAATCGAGAAGAATGAGATAGACTGGGCATGTGGCGCGTATGGGTGAGGGAAGGGGGGTGTGTAGAATATTGGTGGTGAAACCGGAGGGAAAGAGACCACTGGGGAGACTTAGGCGCAGATGGGTGGATGATGTTAGGATGGATCTCCAGGAGGTGGGATGTGGGTATATGGGCTGGATTGGGTTGGCCTAGGATAGAGACAGGTGGCAGACGCTTGTGAGTGCGGTAATGAACTTTCGGGTTCCGCGAAATGTGGGGAATTTCTTGACTAGCTGCAAACCAGTTTGCTTCTCAAGAAGGACTATGCACCATGGAGTAAATAAGTAAGGAGTAATAAGGGGCCGAAGGAACCAGAAGTGGTACGCTTTGCGGATGTTTCCTAAATTACTCGGGCCGTCAAATAGGACTATTTTGACTTCAGCATTTAAACTACATTTTATGGTCGTTAAATCAAGCGATAGCTTGATATATAATTATTTATGTACTACACTGTGCCGGTAATTTTGCTAAGTTTTATCACTTGTTATCTATATTCTCTGAGCCCCACTTTGAAGAAGCCCGTCACATGTTCCAAAAATGTTTCTGTGAATATATTAAGAATGTTTGGAACTTTACCTCCAGTATTTCTAAACTACTGCATTTCTTAGACCCAGGGAAAATTATACCGTTTTCTTCCATCCATTTTTATCTGCTACGAGGAATTTAAAATCAAAGCGCCAACCAAAGTTATGGAGTGTACCAATATGCTTAGTTTTGTTCGTTTAAAGTGATGCAAGAAACGTTTTACGCGTATGCTCGTGTAAGATACCTGTGTGTTAAGCAACCAAGTACGTTATCGTATGCTGCAGAACGACCATTGAAATGTTGAGAGATACTCGGTTTTTCAAAACGTTTCCTGCTCTTGTGAAATCCGACACGTCACCAATGCCTTCAAGAGAAGCCCACATTTAGATCCTTTCTTAAAACAGTTTTGTCCCCTACAGAACTTCACAGATTATTTCATAAATACAAATCTTAATAACGTTCTTCTATGTACATCCAGATTTGCCAAGTAGTTCTTTTACGAGGTCTTCTGATGAAAATTTTGTTGTCTCCATATATGGCGAATATCCCGTCCATTCCACCTTTAACTAGGTCCATCATCCGAAATCTATTTTGGTAAGTGTGCAACTGGTGAAGCATCGCATTATCTAACACTGTCAGTATTTCTGTATCTTCTCTCGTAAATATTTTTCGTCCACAAAAAATTGAGGAATAACTTTATTTTTGGGGGGAATGTACTGGCTTTTATCTATATTTTTAGTTTATTTCTTTTGAATATGTCACTAAAAATGCTAACCAAATTATACTATGGATGATTTGAAATATTTTTCGACCAGAAAATGGCGCAAAAACTTCATCTTGAAGGTCATCTCTCTTCGTATGTTGCTGTTTCTTGCAGAAAACTCGCACAAAAGAAGCGATTTGCCACGCAGTTAAAGAACATTTGCAATTCTATTCGACTCCATTGAGTTTGTCTCATCCATTGCAACTTTGGGACAAACCACACGCTTCTGCAACAGCGAAAGAGGAATTCTTCTTTGTGAACTCGAGGAAAACAATGTAGTGCATGATCACCCTCAGTTCCGCAAAGACATGTATAGCTCCGATAGTCAACAGTAACAAAGACGCCATCATTTTTACCCCCACCACCATCATCATCAACATTACCAGTTGCAGCAGTGTCACCGTATTTGCACATATTGCACGTAGGGCATGCGTCTTTTAATTTGTTGCTTCTAGTCAAAATTTATGACAGATATATTAAAAATTACCAGACTTAAAGAGGGAGGTTTAAAGGAAACAGTATTAATTATATATATATGGTCGCTGGTTCGATCCCAGCTGGTGTCATTGGAATTTTCATTGACATAAAATCCTTCCGATCACACTATGGCCCTGGGGTCGACTCAGCCTCTAACAGAAATGAGTACCAGGAGCATTTCCTGGGGGTAAAGGCGGCCGGTGCGTAGGACTGACAACCTTACCACCATCCTGTGCCGTTGTCATGAAATCTGGGAACCTTAACTGCTTTACTTATATATATATATATATATATATATATACACATATTTTTGTCTATGAATTTACGATAATGGAAAGGGCCGTGAAGTGTTTATATTCCTGGAATTTTTGTTTTGCACCTCTCACACATTTTTAATTTATTGCTCTTAGTCGTGTTCGTACAATCGCGAAAGCGACTAGTGACATCGTCGTGTCTGTTTGTCCATCCTTCTGCTCGTTCGCGTAGAACAACTCGGCTTCCACCGGACGGATTTTCTTGAAATTTTTTATCTGAGTATTTTTCGAAAATCTATTGAGAAAATTCAAGTTTCATTATAATCGGACAAGAATGACGGGTACTTTATACGAAGGCATATGCACGTTTGTGGTAATGTGTCGCTGAATCCTTCTTAGAGTGAGAAGCATTTCACACTGATGTTGTAGAGAAAATCAAAACACACATTTTGTGTTCAATAACTTTACAAAAAATCGTACTCTTTTTAAGATAGTGTGGACAAATGTGGAATATACAAGACAGGCCACAGATGACAATATAATACGGCGCATGCTGAATAAGTAAGGCTACAAACACACACTCATAACATGCAGCACTTATTGCCTTTCTACTGCCACAATGGTTACACGAATGCGCTTCGATTTTATGTTCTACGCATATTAACCTCTCTTGTAAGATCCGAATCTATGATTGCAAAAGTAATCACATTTCAAGCAACGTGCTGCAAAGAGCATTAGTCATTTTTTGACTTAGGCCAACTTATGTTTCTACATCCGTACATATTTACATGTGATTAAAAATTTATTTAGTTTCTGCCCAAATTCTGAAGCATTACGTTCGTCTTGTGATTTTTTTCAGTGTCTCTGGACAGAGAATCCACCACTACCTTTCAACGTAAAGCCCATGGCCGATAGTACATGTCATGGTGTTGTTGATATTGATGTTGTTATTTATACCTGTGAACACGATCCATGTCGTGAGAGAAGACTTTGCATTTTTACTTGCGAATATCCGTTGGACATGACGTCCTCTTCGCCACCGATGACACTTTGTTGTATGAGAATTATGGTGATGACTTGACCGAGGACCATCACCATTTCTTGGTATGCGTGACCGCTTGTTCTGATTCACCCGAGCTCCGTCACGTAACTCAGACGCCTTTCAGAAAAACGAGTAGTGATTTTTCGCCTATTTTCCCTCTCGGAGTTATGTCGGTTAAGCTTGATATGACACGTCCCCGTTGGTGCACCAATCACAACCATATATTAATATTTTCAATCACACACACACACACACACACAGACAGGTTGCTTTCTAATCGTATTTTATTTGGTGACTTATTTCGGCTATGAATGTGGGCCATCATCAGGCCATAACGTACTGTACAGTATTTCTACTTTTTATGAAGATGGCACTTGATACACGTATACAATTAATATACATATATAGTGTATTTTTAATGTAAGAGGGGGAGATCTCCAACCTTACGATATATACGAGTTTCTATGTATTTTCGTGTTCTTGTGTAATGGGCTGAAGATAGCTGACACTCAGGACTGAAACTAGTCGCCATATAGACTATGATTATAAAGCAACGTGTTGTGTGTGATTGAAAATATTGATATATATTTGTGATACCTCGTTTAGTTGCGGTAAAGGTTTCTTTGTTTTGTGACATGTCCATACCGGCACGGGGATACAATCGTGTTTTGATCCAGTGAGTTCAGGAGTTAAGTTACGTAGCTTATGTCCATCTTGACCCTTGAAGATGGGACAGATAGGTTGTTCCGAAACGTCGGTGAGGAATTACCACTACGCGCTGCGTAATAGCTCCCGGTGGGAGCGAGATTTTTCGCACCCGTCCAGACCGGCCCTGGGGCCCACCCAGCCTCCAATACAATGGATACCGGGTCTTTCCCGGGGGTAAAGCGACCGGAGCGTGGTGTTGACCACCCACCCCCATCTAGCGCCGAGGTTGAAGGAAGTGTAGAGCTATACATCTGTTCCCCCTCTGGGCCTTCGTGGCCCGTTCTAGGGTGAATCTTATCCTACTGCCATCATTTAACGCTTCATTGTGTTTGAATATTTATGGACACAGTTTTCATACCATCGTTTTCTCGAAGCAGAGGGTCAAAGAACTGGCTTCGGAACATGCTCATGGAGAGTCAAGAATACGACTTTGAGCTTTGCAGTGGTTTCGCAGGGGGTAATGAGACCGTTAGGTGATTATGACAGACAGTCGATGTGTTCCAATTAAAAATACTTTGAGCTGAAATGCAATGTTATCTTGTGCATGAGTTAATTGTGTTTTGCGAGATTTAGTTTTCCGTTGTGTTCTGTCCGGTTTGAAGTCCGGCTTCTTATATAGTAAAAACCTAACAATTGATTATCAGTGGAAAATAATAGGAACTTATTTGTTTGAGAGGAACTGTGTGTCCTCTACGCCCTGTGATAATGAAACCGTACACACGCTGTAAATATCCAAACTTTTACTCCTGGATTGACAATACTACTGCAGCGACCCCTTGCCGATGCTGTAAGTATAACACGGCTGTTGACGATCTGATGATTTTCACAAACAGTTATTTTTAGTGAGCAGGTACAAGGAGAATAATGTGGCAGGTTTAGACGGCTTCCATCTTGATTAGCTATCAAGTACACCCTATTGTTAACGTCTTTTGTTAGTTGTCGCCATCAAACTGAGAGGTAGATTTAAATGCAGATTTCTAGCGGTCAACGTATTGTTCTTTAAATTCTACAGGACTTCGAGGAAATGTCATTAAAATATTTGGAATGCTTCTTTTGCAGTGTCTGAGGGACACAGTTTTGATGCATTGCCTGGTACTTGGAAAATTGTATGTAGTCAAACACATGCATGCTTATAGTAAGATCTTAAGTTCCCCTAAGACAACCTGAAGATGGCCAGTAAAGGCCGAAACATGTAGTTGTCCATTATATGGCCATTAAATACACCTCATGTGACACAGTTGTGCTTGACTACATAAAATTTTCCAAGTTTCACAACCACAACGGGGATGACACACTTCCTAAATTGCCTGTTAGTATTATTGTGATTAAACTAGGGCGAAAACGCCATCAGCAAGTAAACAGCACTGTCCAACGGTAAAGATTGGTACGATTTACTTTGGAGTGTTTAGGAGGATAATATTAATCAGGGCTTCGATGTGTCATGTGGAGGATTATGTGAATTTGATGGGACGTGTTGAGGAGAGCTTTTGTGAATACAGCGATGGATCTTAAGATGTAGTTGAAACAGGACTTTTTGGCTGACTGAATAACCGTAAACTACGTCTTATCATGTAGTCGTCCTCTTTAATTTGCTACTAATGAACTCCTACAGCCATAAAAAGACATAGTTTGCTTTTAGTTAGCTGTTCTTGCGGAAACCGGATGTTTGGTTTCATTTAAACTTTCAGTTTTTAAAAGTATTTTAATGAAAACTTTCGCTTGACTTCCTGACCGTTTGAAAATGTAAGAGGACTGCAGTCCTGTATGTACCTGGGAAACATAACATTTCATAAGCAATGTTACGGGACGGTTTTATCGCATGCACTTATCTCGAGTGTCGTGACCTTCAGTTCTTTTGCAGCATTTGTCTCATGTCAATCAGTCAGGCCGGCGTCAGACAGTGTAAGTCTCGTGCTGCAGAACCCCAACATGTCACTATGAAATACGGCCTCCATTTGCCCTGTACTAGCATGTCGCTGATAGTTTCTCGCAAGGGCATCTGACCCTTGCCAACCCAACAAGGCCGGGTTTCCTCTTGTTTTGAAACTGGATCTCTCCCTTCCTTTCTTTACTGGATGTCAGATCTCTTGTTTTTCTACCAACTCACCTAAAACCAATTTCATAAACCCCGTCTAATACAAATGATGCCTAACACAATTTTGAGAAGTCAGAACAGTGGAAAGTACTTCTAGATGTGTACTTTCTTCTGGATAATTGCGCGGCGTCTGAATTTTATATGCCGACGTTTCGGAACGCTCTGTTCCATCTTCATAGGGAGGTAGGTATGAAGTATGACTGGATTGAGAAAAGCTGGAGTATTTATACAGGAAAAGGTTCGACTCGAAAATAGATTGAACCTATTGGCTCAGGCTATTTTCGAGCCGAACCTTTTCTTTTATAAATACTCCAACTTTTCTCAATCCATTCATACTTCTTACCTACCTCCCTATGAAGATGGAACAGACAGAGTGTTCCGAAACGTCGGTATGTAAAATTAAGACGCCGGGGAATTACCCAGAAGAAAGCACACAACATTCAGAACACGGCGAAGGTTTGAAATCAAGAATACTTCTAGATGTTTCACTCTATATGCATAGTTGTGACTTGGCTGCGTGGAGAGTGGAAAATTTATGCTAGTTTTAACTCTTATCCTGCTAACGTGGAGAATACGGTGAACTCCTAATGATGCTAGCAAATGGCAGATGGGATTTAATTCGGCGTTTAAAGGGTTAGTTAAGTTACCTACTTACTCCTTCTTAAGAAGCTGACCGGTTTTCAGCTAGTCAAGAAATTACCCGCATTTTATGAAACCCGAATGTTCACTACCGCATTCACAAGTGCCCGCCACTTGTCCCTCTCCTGAACCAGCTCAATCCAGTCCATACCCCCTTATCCCACTTCCTGAAGATCCATCTCAATATTATCCTCCCATCTACGCCTGGATCTCCCAAGTGGTCTCTACGTATTAATTGACAGGATTCGTATTATAATATTTTTTGTTGAATTCATCCCGTTTTGGTACACGACACTAAAAACTGACAAACAATTCTAGCGTCAAGCACAACAAATGTTATTAGTCCCACCAACACATACTACTTGCGTCGGTCGTGCTGACAATCAAGGGGCATGAAATACATGATATTTAAGACTCGAGATTAAATGCACATTTTTTCCAATTTTCTAGATCGCACAAATTCATAATATACATGTATTTTATTTTGAGTTTTAAATAACATGTATTCAGTGCCTGAAGATGGTCAGCACGACCGAAACGTATTTGACGGGAATAATAAAATTTAATGTGGCTGAGGGCAGTACATGTCAATTTTTAATTTGTATTGTACTTTTCCGCAACAAACTTTCCATCTCATTATGTTGTCGTTTGTTCCTTGAATGTCTGTGGCTGCATGCTGTTACTCACATTACCGTACTACGCTGAATATTCAAGATAGCCTGTGTGCACTATAATCATTGTGCTGGAATTATAGTCAGCTACCGGAAATTGTAGCACTAAATATACTGTCTCAGTTAAGGGACAGTGTCTATATAATATCCATGTAAGTTCATAGCGCAACATCCTTCTTTTCAGACGATAAGTACTTAATAACTAAAGCAAAACTCTTGCTTTTAAGAAAGTTGAAAATCAGAAATGTGTTGAAGAAAATAACCCACTATCGATTCTGTAATATCCAGCTTACATTTTATTCTAAATTCCTTTTAGCGTTTTCTACCCATCTATGCCTAGTTTTGCATATGGTTTCTCCCCGTCGAGTTTCCTAGCCAAAATATCAGAGAAACTGCTCCACTTAGCAACATTGCTCCATCCGCAGCAGACGTTTTCTGATTAGACTTGTAAGAACCTTCTCTTGTCCCTGTATTTAGAATTTGCAACCCTCTTATCCTAATGACTTCAGAGCTCTCTTGCCTAGGAAATACCACAGTGTCATGGCTTTATTCTGGCAGTTTCTTTTGTAATTACTGTCCGGACATGTCGCGTGTCTGCTAGCATTCCTATTACTTAAGCGCAGTAACCAAGACTAGAGCTGCTGCAGTTAATAATTCACCGTTTGCTGCCTTATTATTTTCTTCAAGTGGAACGGTTCACATAATGGATATGCTTCACTGGCTTAGCATTAGCGTGCTTAAATATGTAGACTGCCGTATTTTGGGAAACAAATACTGAATTTTTTGAGGTTGTGACGCGTAGTTGTTTTGAGGAAGTAAATTTTGATTTCTGCAGGAGAGTTAAGTTGTACATTTTACAAAAATATTCACTCAAAAGCGTATCGGTGGAATCGGGTAATGGGTTAAGGTAAGCCTAGTCCGTGTGTTAAATTAATGAGTTTGGGCAGATACACATTCAGGGCTCTCTACGCCTAACGGAGAGGGAGACTGATAGAGAACTAGACGCGGGTGTTGTGATGAAGGAATGAAATATCTTATTACGCAGGAAATCAAACCTCAGCCGTTCAACCAATAGCAAATCACTTTACTCGGCCATCCCATTTCGCAAATGACAATGATGGAAAAAACACGAATCTCAAAAGAATGTTCCAGTGACAAGGAATAAAAGATATAACAGAACAAAACAGCACTAAAAGCTGACTGCTAATTGTAAGAAGGCAAAATAAACCTCTTATTGATGCCATTCATCAACTTACATGCAATCATATTTTGGGAAAATGTATCAAATATAAGCAAATCATTCGAGATTTTGAAGATACATGTATACGTTTATAAGTCATATATGAATCACCTATGTTATTTAGGGCACCAAATTTCACAAAATTCCCAGTTTTGTAACAGATTTTTGTGGACATCTTTTTTACCGATTCCCTTCTGAATCGGATGAAAAATGTAGAAAATATGGACAAAATTTTACTTACGCCCCTGAATAAACTATTGCTTTAATTGCACCAATTGTCATGATGTTTATAATTACTCAATATTAATGCGATAGATTTTGTGTTATGAGTTTCATTCCAATGAATCAAGAATTGTGGAAAGAATAATTATACATTAATTTAAGTAAACTGTGGTCATCACTAAGCCGATTTTCACAAACTCGTGCTTTCCCGCATATTTTTTAATTTCTATTCCGAATTTTACGAAAATCCGACAGACGGATTAGTCAATGATATTACGTCACAGACAGACCGATGGACGCGAGGTCGGACGTGGTCTGTATGTAAGACGGTCTTTTATTTACTTCGTAAAGATGGCATAAAGATTCGCAAAGGAAGATTCTGCAAAGTGGGGTAAATTGTGACTTTCCAATAGGTATGATAGCTGCGAACTGTAATTTGGAAATGTGGAAGGAAGCAACTGTGGCCTGCTTTACTGCACTGCAAAATCGTTTTCTGAGGGCATTCTAGATACCTGAGATTATCTTAGGTGACCTCGTTCCGTTGTGTACATATCAATCGTTAAGTTTTACTTTTCGAAGAGCACATCTACATAGATCTCGTGTATTTTATTCGATACTACTACATGTTTTGGCTATCCATATTAGCCATCACCGAGAGCACTGGATTATACCGAAGCAGTATAGAATCATATCCTATATGCAGAGTGGGCCACGAAAATGTAACCCGCCTTCCGTTTTGCACGTGTCCTTGTGATATTTTCTCCGACGTTGGTGTGTGTATTGTGTAGAGTGTTTGAACAGTTAGTCAACAGTCGTGCTGTCACCATGTTGAGGTACACCCGATGTAACACAGTGATTTTGATGGCTGCAGCTGCGTGGCTGATGTTTTCCTTCAGTTCCTGTATCGTGTGCGGATTTGATTCGTATACCGTGTCCCCAGAGAGAAAATTTCTCGGGGGACACTTGAAAAATGCGGTATACGAATCAAATCCGCACACGATACATGAACTGAAGGCCAACACCAGCCACGCAGTTGCAGCCATCAAAATCACTGTGTTACATCGGGTATACCTCAACATGATTAGATGTGGGCAGCTGTGTGTTGATGCAGGAGGCAACCACTTGCAACATCTTCTATGATGGTATATCCTTTCAGCATTTGGCTACTGTATTAATTTCTGTATTTACGCTATGCTACGGACCCGGACTACTATTTTGTTGCCCACCCTCTATTAGTTTAATGTCGTTTATTATTCCGTCTTCGGAATAACAATTATTATAATTCTTTAATTATAACCTTACACGCACTCTTTGTAAGGAGAGTTCTCTCCCCTCTTGCTCTCTTTGTGTACCAGCGCCCTACCTGATGATGGCAGATGTGGACAGCCGAAACATGTAGCAATGTTAAATAAACCAAATATTCAAGATCTATGTAGTTGTGTTTATCGGATAGTGAATAAAATAATACATAATTAAAATCGAGATTCTTGCTTCAGTTTTTCTCTCTCTTTTACTTGGTTTTTTTTACCTTTTGTACATGTTGTATTCTAATTTGTCTCGTGTTTATTGTTGCTAGTTTTAAGTTGTCTTGTTTGTAATTGTTGTTGGTTGGCCGTGTGTATTGTTGTAATTGTCCTGTGTGTATTGTTATCACCTTATGTGTATTTGTTGTACTATGTGTGCATTGCTGTTTTTTACTTTAGATGCCGGACTGCTGGCTAGAAGTCACTATTCGGAATGTTCTGCGACCGGCCACCTCGATACAGGTTTTTATTGGTTTCCTTGTGTCTAAAAGCGAATGCTGAGATGGTTATCAAGATTTCAAGTTGCCACTACATGCTTTTCATGTAACCCTCCCGACTTAAATTTAGTAGTAACCAATTTCATATTTTGTATACATGTAAAATAACTACTGTCACCGGGTAACAAACCAATTGCAGTAAATAATAGTAATAATAATAATAATAATAATAATTATTATTTTATTTCTGAATTTATTTTGTAAGGATGGTCGATCAGGGGTTGATCCAGGCGGGATCGAATCCTCAGTGTATTGTATTTCAGTTTCCAGAGAAGCAGGTTGCAGTAGGCCACTCACGTGTTTCCGTGCCATACGGTGTTGATGCTTTGTGCGGCCTGTTGTCCATTGATGAGACCTGGAGATAATGGGAGATAGAGTGATGCTCCTCCACCTCATCACATGTCACACCCGTCTGTCATCTGTACCACTGACACGATGTTGCCAGATGGGCAGATAATACAGTGGGGGGTGTTTATGTTGGATTTTGATGTGGAGTGCTGCCATAGATCATCGTGTTCTGAGATATCTGACCATATGCTACTTGCGTTCGTTGTCTCCATGAATGAATCATATACAGGTACTAAACACACTTCTGTTCTTTGTTTCGAACAAGCGAAATTCGCTTTTTGAACCTGCTGTGTATCGCGGATTTTATTCTGTTGGCGAAGGTTAAATAATGTTTATGCAACTTTAGCGTTGCACCGTTGCACCGTGCATTTTGTAGTTTATTTAAGTAACACACCAACAAATGCACATATATAGTCTTTAATAATCTAAAATTTACATTAAAACATTTAGAACGCTCCTACATGTTTCGATCATACCATCATTTCATGCTCCCTGAGGATGATCGTATGATCGAAACATGTAGGAGCGTTCTAAATGTTTTAATGTAAATTTTAGATTATTAAAGACTATATATGTGCATTTGTTGGTGTGTTACTTAAATAAATGTTTATGGACGTCCAACAATATGTGCATGTATGTCAGCTACTACTTTTCCACAGTCAGATTCGTAAGCCTGGGGAATTTATATAGTGGATCAAGAATTATAATTTATTGAAACGAAATGTATATAACTCGAGGTATTGAGTGCATTTACCATTCTCTCGCTCTCTCGTGGGCCAAATATTGTAGGTTACTTTAACTTCACGATCATATATTACCGTTATTTTATATTTCTGCGTGATTTATTTCCCCATAATACTCACATTCTTGCAAACATAATAATACAAAAAGACTGACGTTTCCTATTGGTGGCCTGTTAAGTTGAAGGTGAGCTGATGTGCAATTTGCATATGGCGAATGTGGCTGTAGAAACAGTCACGCTTAGCTGGACATATAGATCAACTGTTCACACGAGGCAGCTGTTGCATGACTTGTGGGTTTTGAATACTGACCGTAAATATTTGAATATGTTTTTGATCATTTTATTTCGGAGTGTATTAGTACTCAGTTATGTACTGTCTGCGTTCTGAAAGTAATATGAATTGGATTTTAGTCAAAGTTTGTTTTACCTTCTTTGACGAATTCAGTTTCCGTTACTTTTGCATCGGGTCTCGTGATGACGTTGTACTGCAAGCATTTCCTACATAATATCAGTATAAACAGGCTGATGTATAGCCACTTTTAGTGGAGATTCTGCAGACAGAACACGTCGCTAATCTTTTATATTGTAAAATACATAATATTAATTTCTACTGACCGCCAACTTTTATGCAGAGAAAAAGCGTTGTAAAACAACATAAGCGTCTAAATGTTTCTCAAATTTGTGTTCAATAAAATGTTGTAAAAACACGTGTGTCTTATTTAGAGGGATGTTGTCATGATTCGAATTTAATTATCGTGCTAGTCATTTCTGTTCCGATGGCTTGCTACACAGTTATAACTAACTAACTAACTAACCTTCTCCTTGCAACGAAGTCCTTTTTGGAAAGCTAATAAATAGTTTATCACATATTCAAGAAATTTCCGCTTTTTATGGAAACCCGAAGTTTCAATACCGTGTTCACAACAGCTTGCCACTTGTTCCTATCCTGAGTCATATTAATCCAATCAGTTCGCCTCATGACCGCTGTATCCGTAAGTAAAGCGTTCATGTTAGAGCTCAGTTGAAACCTGATGGCACGCGGTGACACACGGTAGGGGAAATGAAGGGGAAACATGCGAGTGGAGTGTGTAGCCAGTAGTCTTGCACTCTACCTCAGAACATGATGCATCCAGCATTACTACCATTACTACCGCTGATGCGCACACATCGGCTGCCAGTAGTCGACTGAACTGCCCCCCCCCCCCCCCCCCCCCCCCCCCACCCCCATCGTCTTCTTTTCTGTTCTACCACAAAACATGTTTTTGTGCGGGGCGCTTCCTCTACAACAAGCTG
>Ga0123352_10009113_pt1 | contig 15496 bp, 13 predicted proteins | sample TergutLab28metaG_FD_89700 | JGI IMG/M metagenome (GOLD analysis project Ga0123352, IMG submission 89700) | Labiotermes labralis P1 segment gut microbial communities from Petit-Saut dam, French Guiana - Lab288 P1 | ecosystem: Host-associated > Arthropoda: Insects > Digestive system > Gut ... | reverse complement strand
TGTGGTGTTTTGGGGGTGTTGTGTTGGTTGGTGTTGTGGTGTTCGGGGGTTGTTGATGTTGTGGGGGTTTTTTTGTAGTGTTTGTTTGTTTTTAAAGGGGGGGGGGGGGGGGGGGGAAGACAATTTGCAGCTGTTGTGTGGAGTTGTTGAAACTGTGCTATTCACAAGTCTTGTTGCTATGCACATGTAAGCATTCAGGTCAGTTTGTACTACCAAAAATGAGTCCAACACAGCCTGATATGCTAGCCTTGGGTATGGAATCAACACTGAAATGGTGTAATAATAAATATTAACTGAAATGGATGTACTATAAATGCAGGTGATATAACAGTTCTAATAAATGGGTAAGTTCCTCAGATTATATCTAAGATGTAACACATCCCTGAGAAGTCCAGCAGAGGTATGATGAGACACACTCGATTGTCAGTAAATACAAAATGGTGGCAACAATTCTACACCAGTAAAATCGATATAAGGGTCTTAAAGAACCAACTCTCTTTAATAAGAATACACATCTTTCCACAGACCTTCCACAAACTTTTGACATTGGAGTTAACATGCAAGGCACAACCGGATAAAGTGACAAATAAGACGTACTTGGCATTTTGGATGTCGATGAGCACGTTTGGAAAACTTGAGTTCTGGAACTGAAAGTAATACATTGGTTGTACACCATGGAGTATGATCTGTCCTTGCCTGTGCAGCCAAAGTGTGGTGACCTGGGGTTAAATACAACATTAGGAGGGCCAAACTCTGCAGGTTGTGGAAGTTACTGCGAGAACTGCTTCTACAGTTGTTTTTGAGGTCCTCCTAGGACTCCTCCTGCTACATTTGAAGATAGAGTTTGTGAACTTCATACTTTCATACCATGTGGCTTTGAAAAATGTAGGCATTACTAGGATTGCTGCTGCCTGTAACCACTGTATAACCTTGCCTAATTATATATGTAGGGAACGATGTGGCACAATTGGTTAAGTACTGCGCTATGAGCTGGCAGGTTGTGGGTTTGATTCGCTATGGACCCATTGGGATTTTTCATTGACTTATTCCTTCCAATTGCACTATGGCCTTGGAGTCAAATCAGCCTATAACAGAAATGAGTACCAAGAATGCATCCTTGGGTCTACAGGCAGTTGAAGCATAGGGCTGACAACCTTACCACCTTCATGTGCCAACTGTCTAGAAATCTGGGAGCCTCAACCTCCTGGAACCCTAGGGGCCTGTCCAGGCCTGTACAGGGATAGGTTCACCTTTAGTTACATATTTGTTTTGATGCCTACATCCACATTGATGATGACACAGATAACAGGCGTTGAAACAAATGTGTAACTAGTTATGGTTGTAGAGTGGATAAAGGCTGTTAGAATCACAGTACTGGCAATATGGAGGCTGAGTCGGGGCAGGAATTTACAGGCTCAACTGCAGTGAACAGTGGAGGTCCAGATATACAGGATATTTCAGGGGGAAACTGCCATGCCTCAGAAAAACACTCCTTAGGTTAATATAGATTGATATAACCAAAAATACCTGTACCCATAGCTAAATGGTGACAAAGTGATGCAAGAAAAATGTGGTATTCTGAGGGTTCCATGTATTTTACCTGTTTATCCTGTGTTTACATTGTGCAGGTCTGTCCTTGAGCCAATACCAAAGTGAAGCCATGCAGCAGAACGTGTGCTGTATAAAGTACTTGGAACACTTTAGGACAATTTTTAGGAAACTAGAGTGAGTTTTTTTTTATCAGTGTCTTTATGTCACTAAGATGTTAAATAGATGTTGACTGTAGTAAGTATAAGTTTTGAACTGTGTTTGGTAATCAATAAATTTATAACAGCTCTCACTCTTTAAAACTTCTTTCGCCATTTTCTGCATAACTGTTATCTTCAGATATAGGTGTTTTTGTTTGTGTCAGTGTAATTTAACCTAATGAATGTTATCCCAAACTATGACACATTCCCCCTGAAACACTGTGTATGTCTCGTGGGTGTGCTGGCATGTCTTGGGGCATGAAGAATGAATCCATCATATACATAGTGTAGGGGTGCACAAATCCCAGGCAGCAGGTCATCTGGGCTATGAATCTTTCTAGTGGTACCTAATATTTGTGGGTTCTGAGTTTGGAACTTGCTACATGTCACCTTTCTTGTGCATGGAATTTTGAGGTTGCTTCTATAGGCTGATACAAGGATAGAAAAAAAAAGATTCGTTAAAGATGTGTAGTTACATTTTAATATAGAAGTGAAGAGGAAAGTGGGTTTTAGCACAACACAGAAATGGCGCCCTAATATAGTACACAGGTGGATTCAAAACAAATTAAGACATTGGTCCTGAGGTGTCTGGACATGGCACAAGAGAGAGTCTTAGCTACAAATTTATGCAACAAAATACACTATTTCAGGCACAAGTAAATGTCATTAAGGTTTATGCAATAGAGCATGTACATAAAGACAATGAACACAGAGACATATATAAAGTGATGTGAACACTTGGTAATTACCAGATAAAATTCAAAGTAGTCTTGGACTGCATTCAATTTATACTGCTAATGGCTAAACATAACAGGATATAATTGATATGGGTAATAGGAGAATTGAAGGGAATGAGATTGCACTGATTAGTGGGATAAATAAGGCATCAATGAGATAGTTGGCCTATACTTTTCATAGTCATGAGAAAATCTATAATGTTGGTACAGATCTAAGCTCTTCTTCTTTGTATTAGTATTTACAGAATGTTCAGGCCTTGATAATTTGTACAAATATGATGAATATGATTTTCTTATAGGCCCATAAAATGATAATTATCACCTCCGTTTTTATTTTTTTTTAGGTGGCTGTGTTCCAGTGATTTGGTAAAGCAAGATGACAGTGTTATTGATTTGGGTTGTGGAAATGGAATGCTGTTGGTTGAACTGGTAATTTCAAAAACTAACTGTCCTGATTATATATCTGTTTAATTTTGTTATCACAACTTCTCACAGTCAAAATGGGGTTCTCTTCTAGGCTCGTGAAGGTTTCGTTGACCTTACTGGAGTAGACTATTCTCAAAATGCTATTGACTTAGCTGAGTCAATAATGAAAACACAAAATATGACTATCAGATATGAGATGTGTGACATTCTGAGCACGGATTGCCCTGTAATGTCCAGGGAGTATGCTCTTGCTCTTGATAAAGGAACTTATGATGCTGTAAGCCTTCATCCAGTAGATCCCAAAGGAAAGAGAGAAAAATACATTTCAAATGTATGGAAACTGCTAAAACCACAAGGCTTATTGCTCATAACCTCATGCAACTGGACTGAGAAAGAACTGCTCTCACACTTCAGTTCAAGTAAGTTTTATTTCTGACATATCTTTTATATCCATGAGTTTTATGATTTTGGTGAAGGCATAGATTGTAGGTTATGATGCTTAAGTGCTGGAAGAACATATCTGGTATTCCTTAATTTACAGGGAATTGATAACTTGCAGCTGAAAGTGGTGTATATTCCATTAAATTATAATAATTTTCTTCCAGCACCTCCTGACATCAAATCCAAGAAACTCATCTCTCAATGACTTTTTTTTTTACAGACTGATATTTTTTTTTATCTTAGTAATTAACCAACTTGATGCACAACATTTTTTGTTTTACAATAAGTTTATTTCATGCCTCTGCATGTTTCAAGCACATGTGCTCATCATAGGAGGTCAAAATTGCATTACACAGCCTCTGGTATCATCATACTGAAGCAAATGAGTGGTCTAAAATTACTAAAATACAATTCTATAAATATGAGCAAATAGTAGTAAAATTTATGTGTGAATTTTCAGGTGTAATTACTGTATATTATGTACTATAAACTTATTAGAAAGGTACTATGTCTATTTACATTTATGTTTGCTGAGTCTATCTAGTCATAAAATCGTATAAATTGCTGATTAGTTATGTCTATAAGGTTATGTTTGTCCGGTTGTTAAAATTGTTAAAAATATTATGTTTATTTACATTACCTATCTAAAAAAGTTGTGTTTATATGGTTATTAAGATTGTGTAGTGTCTATTTACTTTACATTAATTGTTGAATCTACAGAAAATGCAACTTGACTGTTGTTAAAACGTGCTTACCCTATAGGTGGCCGTCCCGCACACAGGTTGAGAGAGGACTGGTTGGAATGCATGGGATTGTGGGTTAGGCATCAGGTGGGTTATGACGTGTAGTATTTGAATGAAGGAGGTCAAACATAGGATTAAACTCATTCATATGTTGTTCGGGGATGAGTTCATTATTATGGTGGAACGACTGGATGTACATTTGTTCATATGGAAGCAAAAGGGTCGGTGTGTTGATCCGCTTGAAAAGTCATAGTGTCGTCAATGTTACCATATTCATGTCTGCAGTTAAGTATATGTAGTGCATATGCCGAGCAAGGGTCATTGTTTTTAATGTACCGTATGTGATCCCAGAATCTTGATTTTAAGTTGTGACTTGTCTGCCCGACATGAGCTTTGTTGCAGGTTTTGCACGTAATTTTGTATATTCCACTTTTTTCATGTTCTTGTAACCGGGTTGGTGCTATGGGTTTTATGAGATGATGCAATGTTGTTGTAGTCTTGAATGCTATGCCTATATTTGTATTTTTTAACAAATTGGTAATTTTTCTGATCTTTGGGCTGCGGAAGGTAAATGTAGTCCAGATATTTTTTGTCTTTCTTGATAGGTTTTTTGTTGTTGACTTTGTATAGTATCTGTCGGTTGAGTTTCAGCAGCAGGTATTGCAGAAAGTTATTGTTCTTAGCAATTGATTGTATTATTTCCCCATTCTGTTTGTTTCTTGTCTGGATTAAGAGGTAAAGAATGCATTCTAGTTATGTGGAATCTAAAGGCTGCAATTTTTTGTTCTATGGGGTGATTAGAAAGAAAGTTAATTGTTGTGTCTGTAGTGGTTGGTTTCCTGTATACGAGTATGTCTACTTCAAGTTTGGTGTGTCTGCGTGTCATTGTCGATCAAGAAAGGCTATGGAATTGTGTTCTTCGTATGTGGGGTTAAGTTTTATGTTACTGTGTATTTTGTTTATATATGTGTTGATGGTGTGCAAGTTGATTTTGGTTGTGTCTTATATGACTAATATGTCATCTACATATCATACATAGAGTGCTATGTTCTTCATATCCAGATGTTGTTTTATATTCGCGTCTTCATAATGCTGCAGGAATATTTCGGCAGTTAGGCTAGAAATCGGTGACCCCATATAAATACCCTGTGCAGGTTGGTAGATATTTTGTTGGAACATGAAATAATTCTGTGATAAGATTCCTTTTAACAATGAGGGCATTTGGTATGTTATTTGAATGTTGTTGTTTTGCAATAATTTAGTTTTTATTATGTTTAGAGTTTTGTCTATGGGTATATTAATGTAGAGATCTTTGATGTCAAAAGAGATCATTCTATGGTTTTCATGTATTTCTAGCTTCGTTAGATCATTTGCAAGGTTGGTGGCATTAGTGACATTGAAGTAGTTATTTAACAAAATGTATTGGTCTGATGTCTTGGTTAAGTATCTTGCTAATTTGTATGCTGGTGCTGTTCTGTTGTTGATTACTGGATGTACTGGGATATCTGTTTTATGTCATTTTAGTTGGGCTTTGAGAGTGGGTGGTAAGACCTTTTGTGTTAAGAGTTTTATCTGTTTTTCCTGAATTTCCACCCTTTTTTAAGTTCCCCAAATTCAGAGGTTTTTTTTGATTCAAGAACCATGGCAAATTATATCTCTGCAAGAATGCCACAGTTTGGGCATTTACTACATTGAGAGAAACCACAACACTCACAGCCCTGTTGCATGCTGCCTAAACAGTATACATAATGATGGTGCACATACAACATACTCTTCAACTAAAACTAACTGCTGTTAACTCTGGAATGTAGTGACTCATAAGAAGTCTTACGTCAGAAAGAGAGCTTTATGCACATCACTAGAATAAGGAAAATGTAGGCAGAAATGGGCTGTTACAGGTGCATGGTAATTTGATGTTTTTTGCACCGTGCACTGTAATATAATTATATATTATAAACCAATAAAATGCACTTTTTCTAAACTAATATTTTAATATATGATGTCTTCCACATGTTTCGAACCCTAGGGTTCATCTGCAGGAAGATGGTTGTGTATAGAGGTATGGTATAGTGTAAACATACTGTACCATATATGTATACGCAACCATCTTCTTGAAGATGAGACCTCAGGTTCAAGACATGTAGAAGACACCATAAATTAAAATATTAGTTTAGAAAGGTGCATTTTGTTGGTTGATATTGTATAAGTGTGTGGTAAATTTGCATATTCCAACTGATAAATGACAAGGAAGTGGCCGAGGGTATGAGTTAATAGAAAATGAGAATGAAATGTTTTCCCATATCTTAATATCTGATTGTTCATTTGTATACATGTAAGATCATTTTGATTAATCCAAATTAGATGCATAAATGGACTGAGCACATTTTAATTCATGAAGGAAGGCAGTAGGTATGACTGATGTCTGGTTTTATAGAGGGACAGGATCAGAGTGACTGAAAATACAAGAATGGGCAAATGCAGATTATAAACATGTTTCATTTATACACAGTTCCTAGGTATTAAAGTTACTTAAAGCCACACATGATGGTATTCAAAAAAGAGATGTCCCATGTACAGTATTGATTCTCATCAAAATTGTGCAAGAGGTCAAAAACATAATAGTTTATTTGGGCCCTTAATATGAATTAATGGGAATCAAATTTATATTACATTTTTTGTAAAACTGGAGTGCCATATTTTAAGTTTCATTACATTCTTTTAGAGGATTCAAAAGATATAATGGTTTTGTTAGGTTTTTAAGTATAGTGTTCCTTGAAATTACTTATTATGAATGAACCATATAAGATAATAGTCAAACATCAGTGTAATGTTTGTTAAAATTAGTTAAAGAATTAACCGAGTTGTTACTATAATGATCAAATGGTGTATATTGGCACATCACTCTTAACAAACCGTAATAAATAAAATAAATTGTTTTTATGGTATTATTAAAGATATATTACATTGATATGCTGCTGTATCTGACCCTTCTCCTCTATTATAGACACAGCAGTCCGTATCATGTATCAATAGTGGTTACAAATTTTCTCATGTTCAAATTTGCACCCATACAGTATCATTTATTTTTATTACTGTAAGAAGTACCACTGCTTTAATCTTTGTTTCAGAATTTTGCCTCCTAAGTGTAATTCCAACTCCAACATTCCAGTTTGGTGGCAAAACAGGAAACCTGATCTCTTCTCTTGTACTGCAAAAGAAATAGTCTGTTGTGAGGGTGAGGTATATTACATAATTTTATGAAGATGAATAGAGTGAAACCCATTGAACAAAGTGTGAAATAATATAATATAGAAATATAATAAAGAATGATTACCAGTATGTAATTACCTGTGACAAAAAGTGTCATATAAAAGAATGCTGTTAACGGAAATTCTGTATAGTGCTTCTATGAATTTGAGGAACTGTTGATAAAATACACGCAGAGTGTGCATGATTTCAGGCTTCGGCTATTAAGTAGCTGAGAACTGTGCTCTTCCAGGTTATTGTACTGCGTAATAACCCAAAAGAGTGCAGTTCATTGTGCAGAGTATTTGAATGTATTACCAGGAAAGAAAAACAGGCAACACATTAGAAGTAAGGGCTAAAACTGAACATGTGTACTGCTCAGTAGGTGTGGCATGCATTTTTGTCTTGTGATTTGCATCATGGCTATGCTTCATATGTACTCTGCAATATTTTGAGTCTGTGTGTTACACACAACCAGTCTTTGGACGATCCTTCGGGATTCCACCATAAGTAAGCCGTACTGCGGTATGATCTAATGAACGAATGACAATGCCTGCTATGTTCATAACCCAGTAAACAAAAACAAGTATTTGAATAATGCAGTCTTCTGGGATGTGTTTCAATGCCAGTAGCAATTTACCAATGTTTTGGACAAACCTGCTATCTCCATCTTCAGAATAGAATATTGAGGCTGTAGTCTTCCCCAGAATGACTGTGAATTCATCATCATTTTTTTTATTTTTCTATAGATCAATCATAGTTACATCAACCAAGGATACAGAAATTTTCATTAATTCAGTATAAACATATATATACACATAAAAATATGAACATATGCAAACAATGTAAATCATATTAAGGAAACGTGCCATAGCTCATACAATGCATTCATAGTAAAATACAACAGAATGAATATAATCTTGTTTAACAATAAAATATTAAAAACATATTTACAGTAACATATTATATAAAATATAGCTTTTATAATTTTCTGTTTTCCTTATAATTAAAATATTCTTCAATCGAATAAAATGAATGTTGATATAAAAACCTTTTTTGGTGGTTATAAAACATTTCTGGTCTTTAGATAAACTTTTTGTGTATTCTGGAAGATAGTTAAAAACCTTTATTCCTGAGAAATATGTTCTATTAAATTTAGATAAATTTTCTGTTGGCAGGTGTAGATTATTATTGTACCTAGTTCTGTATTTCGCTCAATTGCAACAAGAGTGTCACAACTCAAAATCTGTGATTTTTCAGAAGCTTTTAAAGGTTTTGAAGTGCTATAATTTTCTAGGAGTGCAATGACACAACTGCTCTCCAGCGGTGAGTTTTGCAAACTGTGTTACAACACTATACCTATTAAAAGTGCATATGCAAACATTTCTTTCTATACCAGTAACTCAAAAATGCCAAATTTTGAGTTGTGACACTTGTCGCAAATGAGCGATTTATGAATTTCCTTATCTGTATTATGTAGGTGTTTATTATTTACTGTATATAATATTAATTAATATATGTACTGTGAATCCATTGGCAATATTTTCATATCCTTAAAAAGTTCCCTACATGAATCTTTTGCACAAGTGTTCATTTTAATTCTAATAATTTTCTTTTGAATTATACTTTGTTACTGTAAGGAATTGCTCCAAAAATGACACCATAGCTTAAGATAGAATGTATGTGAGCATAATAAATTATTCTCAGGGTATCTTGTGATAATAAAGATTTTACATTTTGTATTGCACAACAATCAGCACACATCTTACTTATTACCTGATCTATAGATTGTCTGCCTCGGGGTATCGTAGATTCGTCCTGTACCAAGTCATGTGGGAGTTGGTTAACAGTTGTGGAATGTATACCCTGATGGGGGTTGCTACGACAAGCTGGCTAATGGAGCTCTGGTCTACCCAAGCCAAGGTGGAAAGTACTGTGCCGAGGGCTGCATGGCACTGGGGTAGAGATAGCAGTGTTGTTAATGATCACCTTGGGGAACCAGGCTGCACTCCATCGTAGGTAGGCCTTCTCTCTGCGTGGGGCTCCGTGGATGGTGACCTTATGTTTTTCCTCCCATATGTAGGAGGGCTCCTTTTTGGGGACTCTGGCATACATATATAAATGAATGGGCCAGTGGCCCTGGTGACAGTGTGTCCCTGTCCATGGGGACCCTGTTAGGGAACATGGAGGGGGCTCCCTTACCGTGGACTCTGACAGAAGGTACTAAAACATGGAGAATGACAAAGTGACATTTTATCATTGCTTTCATCTTGATGTTGACCTTCTGGATCTGTTGGAACTTTTGTATATTTACATTTACGATGCCAAAAGAACATCCCTACACACACCCCTATGATTGACAAAACCAATATAATAACTATAATTTGTGCAGCACTTTTATCTTCATTTATGGCTGGCACTGTTGAAGATTGTTGATCTGTAGCAACTTCATGGGTGATCTGTGTCACCCCAAAGACAGTACTGTTGTAGTTTTTGGTGTTTGTAGTGATTTGCACTTCAGTGTCATTCATGTTTGTTTTTGTTACTGTTTCAGAATCAAAATGTCTTTGTATTATAGTACTATTTTCTTTTCTTGACAGTGTTACTGTTGTCACCGTAGTGTCATCCTTGTAACTTATTTTTGGTATTTCCATATTACTGTCACTTGCTTTTGTTGGTGCTGCAGTTGCCACTGTTGAGTCATACGCATATTCTTCACTGCCACTGCACAGTATATTAACCCATGGCAATTCATTCTTCAAAGGTATACAATCAATACTGTTGCCACGCAGATCTAGAGTATCCAGTTTTCTGAGTTTCTTGAATAGTTCAGGAGAGGCACTTTTGATTTCGTTTGATGACAGGTTAAGGTGGCGAAGCTGTGTCAGATGTTCGAAACTTTTCGTTTCAATGTTTCGAATCAAATTGTTTGATAAGTCGATACACTGTATGTCATGGAAATTTGCATCTTTGAAATTTATATTCCTCACTTCACTGATCTGATTGTGTGAAAAGTTCAGTGAATAAAGTTTTGGGAAACGTGGGCGTATACTTGTGTAGTTCTGCTTACTACAGTTTGCAATAATTCTGTCCTTTGCTTTCTCTTCACACGCACACTTCACAGGACACAATTCTTGAGCTTCTTCATCTGCCAATTGACAGTGGTCCAAAACCACAGTAGATAGAAAAACTAAGATCATCACGAAGTGTTTCATCTGTAATTAAATAAGTATGTATTAGTTTATATGAAATGAATTCTCTATTTAGGTTTGTTATTAAACGATAAAAGGCAGAACTGTGCGAGCACTGTAGAGAGATAGAAAAACATAATCAAGGGACAGATTAGTTACTAGTACAGCCTTTCCTAAGTAGCATTCTGTTACGTGCATCAGAAGAGAAAGAAATGCCTGATTAGTGTACGTAACAGTTGTTTATCTTTGTTGTACAGAAGCAGCACACACTATTGTGGCTGAAGCTTCAAGTGTGTTGTGAGGCTTTGAATAGAAGAATGATTATACAAAATTAAATATGAAAATTAAAATATTACACATTAAAAACTGATAAAGTTGTTCCTTATACACGTGCACATACACAAAGATAAGAAAGAGGGGTAGGGGTTGATTTATGTCTTTGCTAATCTGAAGGGACACCCTTGTGTAAATCACATCTACACAAATAAAAAATTCAAGATACAAGTAAAGAGTTCACAGTTAAAACTCAATACATATTATCTGCATTATCTACCATATACACAATTTTTAACCTTAAATTAAGTGCTTTTATCTTTAATTTTGTATTAATGTACATATAATTCATACATAATTATATGTAAATATTTTTATGGCAACTTCTTTTACCGAAGTCCTTGATAATGGACCATAGACACTAAAACACGCTCGGAGACATCAAAAGGTTCCCTGGGCAGTACCAGCCTTTGTGTGGACCAGGAGAGACTTTGCTATGAGCTGGATGGTCTGGAGATCAAATGCTCATGGGGGCGAGATTTTCAGCACCCATCCAGATTGGTCCAGCCTACTATACAATGGGTATTGAGTCTTTACTGGGAGTAAAGTGGCCGGGGTATGGCATTAGCCACCCACCTCCATCTCCCGCCAAGGATAAAGAAAGAGTATAGCTATACCGCTACTCCACCTCCGGGCCTTTATCGCCTGTTCTAGGGTGCACTTTACCTTTTCACCTTTGTGTACATACTGTAGTAAGCTTTAATTTTATGACTGAAATGGGATGGTCTGTAGAAAATGTAGAGATTATGTAGACATCTGCACTTGCTGTCAGAGAACTGTATGTACTCCAGGGTGCTGCTGATAAAGTGTTCATTATGATAAAGGTTTTATGTTACTGTACAATACACCCTTGGTGTAATCACAGCCAATGCTTCAATCCCATTTTTTTGTTGTTGCATTAAGTACTTTCTCACAGCACCTGCTTCAGATGTGCAAGAAGTCTTTGACAGACTTTTACTCATATTCATATTAGACAGCAGAATTAAAAAAAGCATTTTAAAATCATTCTCTAATAAACTTGGAATACAGGTAACCAGCAGCTACACATATAGCCTGCTATCACATTAAGAAATTGTGCATTTTGCCACAGTGTATTTATGTGTTTTGTATGACTCACCATAAAGACCAAACAGTTCCCTTATCAGCTTTCACCAAATGCCCTTTCTATGGGACAGACTGTTGTCTGTGAGGTAAGGAATGAATGTTTATGAGTGATTCAAACATCAGTCTTCAAAAGTTTAAGACTGAAGACTGAAATGTGTGCTACTTTCTAACTGGGTGTGTAAGGGTATCATAAGTTACTTCTATGGTGTTTCTTTAAAAAAAATGTTTAAATTTAACACAGCATTCTGTGTAACCATGTACTCCTAACACTAATGCATAGGATGTACTGTTTGTTAACATTTAGAACTTCCACTATGAGGCTTGGAGCTGCTTGAACTGGTTGATAACCCATGCAAATAATTACACATTTTGTAACAGTTTGCCATGATGAGTGGGTCCCTGTCACCATCGCATGGTGCATGCTCGGATTGTGGATGGAGGAACAGCCTCCAGTGTGGAGGGTAGCTGCGAATATATTGAATAAGCAGTTGCAGACAACCGTCAAGGGGTGGTCCTCCAACATGGGGGCTGGACAAGGTGCTAACAACTTCTCACTGTAAAAACTGGACTTGTTAAGAAACAGTTACCTATGCCTTTGCCTGGACTGATCCTTTGGTACAACCTAAGCAATGAAAAAGGGACATGAGATTTGGTACACAGAATGTAAGGGGCCTATAGTGGTCACACTCACGTCAGTAAGCACGGAATTAGCGACGTATAAATAAGATTTAGTGGGTGTACAGGAGATTAGGTGGGACAAAGGGGTAACCATAAGAGCAGAGATTTATATTTGTTTCTATGGAAAAGGAAACAAAAATCACCAATTGGGAACAGGTTTTTTGTTAAGAGGGTAGAGTTTGTTAGTGATAGGATGTCATATGCAGTTCTGAAGAGGTCACTGGTGTAATATCCTTTTGAATGGGCATGCACCAAATGAGGGAAAAAAGTGATGATTCAAAAGACAGTTTTATGAGGAATTAGAGCAGGGTCTTTTCCCTACATCATATCTCAATGGAACATCTATTAGAATGATACTTGTATGCTAAGTAGCATTTAAAAACTTCTCTACTGAAATTAGGTTTTTTCTATGCAAGTTTCTTTCAATATCATTAGTCCAACCAAGCACGGTTAACTTATTTGTTTCTTCTTCGGCTGAGTTTAACAGTTCTGTTAGTCCTGCATTTGGTCTTACACATCCTATTACTTTGAAATGTTGTTTTACATGGTGCAACAGTTCTCCAGCATATCCACGGGTGTGGCTGTCTCCCAGTACAATGATTCCTGGTCTTTTGTCCTCACACTTCCTGTTATCTCTTCTCGTTGTCAATGAATCGATGGTCTTACTTGTTTCCTTCATAGGGATGAGGGGATCTTGAGGTTATCACCATTTCAATACTGTGGATGGCGGCTGAACCGTTTTCAGATGTATGTGGATTCCTTCCACCCACTATGTCTGACCACTTTCTTTCTTCTTTAGCGTTACTTTGTTTGCCGTTAGTGAGTTTTACTAAGTAGAGTTGCAAACTGCATGATTATTGACGCTAAAATGTTCCCCACTAGAGGCCACGTACACATAGTTCGGAGTTCTTGTATTTCGTTAATGTCTAGTTCCGAGTTCTAATGCACTTTTTGCACTCACTAACTTTCTATTTCCTTTTATTCCACTATGTATTTTCTTATGAGCATGATCTAAAACCACACATTCTCTCTTAACCCTTTCCAATCCAATTTTTCTGCCAACCGCATACTCCCCAGCTCTTATTTATTTTGGGCAGGAAAGAGGTTGTTGGATTACTTGTAATTATCCTACAGTTCTTATTATATATTTTAGGTTACATGAAATAATGAAAGTGTTGTTGAGGGCTTGTATAGAACCTGTTAGTGTAGATGTGATAGCCTGAACCACCAGTATGTGCTTGCAGAGCTTGTGCCAAATGAATCACTATTCGAGACGTAAATGGCAAATCGGGACGAATGAGACTTTCTGTTGTTGTCTTGCCATAATAGGGAATGTGAGAAAACACATAACCATTTTCTGAATCACACAGGCAAAAAATTCGTAGGCCCCACTTTGTAGGCTTCTTCGGATTGTAGCACTTGAACTGAATCCTTCCTTTGAAACCTACTGTGCTCTCATCTATAGCCACATTTTTTTCCGGTACATAAAGTTCTTTGCATTTATTGTCAATATACCCACTAACATTCTTCACCTTGCTCCGTCGGGTAGGCACACTTCCTTGAGCTGCAACAGGAGGAACTAAATGCAGCATCCAAAATATATGGAGAAAACGGAGACGAGAGAAAACATCCTTGAAGAATGGGGTTCGGTCTAGCCAATCTTCAGTAAAATAGTCAACTAACTGGGCCTTCAAATTCAGAGCCATGTTCAGTATTACACTAAAGAACGCCTTCATTTCTTCTGACGAAACATCCTTCCACGAGTGCCACACTGAGTACTTTGTTAGTGGAGTCACCTTCTGTATTTTTTCTGCTGCATACATATTTGTCGCGGTAACAATTTCGCCAATAAGATCATCTGAGAAAAAGATCTGGAAATATTCAAGTTCAGTTTTTGGCCGAGCACTGTGAGGAAGGATAAATCCCTGTTGTGTAAGAGAGTACGGGAACTTTATAAGATCGCAATCACCATCACGATAAACCTTCCAGCTCCTTGTTACGTGTTGCGTATTATCGTCACTTTCTTCAGCACTAGATTCAGATTCACTGGAACTAATATCACTGCATACAGGAAGAGTTTCTTCATGCTTACTTTCATCACTAAACTCTCTTTCAACCTCACTGTCCTCCAAAATCCACCTTGCAATATTATCGTCTCTTACAACCTTCAACGACGCCATTTTCCCACTAGCACAACGCACAATCACCTGTTCACAACAAAACACATGGCCTGACGGGAAACAGAAGGGTTGTAACCTGCGCAAGCTGTTGGCTAAAGTCCATACTACATGAGGAAAAGCGTCGAACAGGCTCCGGCAGCGGAGCGGGCGCACAAACGTAACAAAAAAACGTGTCGGACGTCACCCGACATCGGAGCGGAAGAGGAAAATCATAATATTGGATGAGTCCCGACATAGGATCGGAAAGGGTTAACCTTATATCACTCTGTATGATACGTCCGCGTGAACTTAGAATGCAAAGATAAACTAATCTCAGTCTGTGGTTCCTCACAACCCTTTGCGCAACAGTTGTTTTGAAGTTTTCCATTCTATTCTTTCTCATGCTTGAGGGGGTAACTGACCAACCTATTTCACAACACTGCCTGCAACTGTGGGGTTCTATAAGTTCTCGTTTGTCACAAGAGGAGAAACACTGTACATTCCACAAACATTTTATACTCCGTTCTGTATCGCCACGCAGTTAATGCTGCCATCCTATTTACGGCAAGAGAGCTACCGGCCGGCCTGACATGTGAACAGTAAAGTGGTCCCGTTACAGGACCGGTGTGGCCCAGTGGGTGGGTAGAGGTATAGCTGTACTCTTCCATGACCGCGTCACTAGAAGGGTGG
>Ga0123352_10009112_pt1 | contig 15497 bp, 4 predicted proteins | sample TergutLab28metaG_FD_89700 | JGI IMG/M metagenome (GOLD analysis project Ga0123352, IMG submission 89700) | Labiotermes labralis P1 segment gut microbial communities from Petit-Saut dam, French Guiana - Lab288 P1 | ecosystem: Host-associated > Arthropoda: Insects > Digestive system > Gut ... | reverse complement strand
AACGGTCATAACTCCTTAACCGTCCAAAATCGGACACATGTTTATATGAACTTTTTTGATCACAAAGACCTAGGAAATCACCTCCTGCAGTTATGCCCTAAAGTCGTGAAACACCCTGTATGTGTATATATATATATATATATGTATATATATCATAGAATTACTGCCTGTGAAGTATTAATTGTAGTTCGCTCATGAAACGGCGGTTTGTCATAAGCCACCGATATACATTTCTCCCAAAGACAGAAGACCGTGACCAATCCTCAGTAGACCAGCACTTATGCATGTTATGTTTTTATAGAAATATAAGGACAGGCAGTTTTTTTTTCTGTGGTCACAACATTTTGGCAGAAGGAGTGTTTGTAACCCAGCTGTCTAGTAATGTGAGAATCGCAGTTGGACAAATTGTGTGGGATTTTGCCATTTCAGGAGTGATATGTGTTGTCACATCTTGATTGTAGGCATGAATAAAGTGCCACGAAATGTAAAGATGTCGTTTATATTTTTCAGGTTGATGAGGATGATGTATGTCTGTCCACTGATATACCTTCACTTGTTGAAGACTTTTTGAAAGTTGGTTTGAAGAAGCATGATGCTGTGAGAATGGGGCTAAAAACATAATGAAAAAAAGGTAGCTGTCAGCACAGTTTGTCAGAAATACACAAATGTAGGGAGGCTGGTGAGGGGCTTGTTGTATATGTTAATGAGTAGCACCTTGTGCAATACAGTGATTTTGTGGTAAAGATTTGTGACTTCAGTATGTTTTTAATGTTAGCAACAGCAGGACTAGGATTTGAGGTTGTTTTATATGTGTCTGTTACAGTCTTATTCTTTGGTTACTTCAGTCATGGCCTTGAACTCTCTTTTTTTAGATAGACTTTTATGTTTGTGTGACCCAAATTGATATAAATCGTGAATTTTGTAGATGATCCATGTTTATAAAAGAGGGACAGATTCTTAAAACTGCAAATAATTTTATGCTCTTGTGTAGTGTAACTGACAGTGCATTTTAGTTCTGTGTTGCAGTGTGTGTTGTCTGTTTGTATACATGAAATATCGGCATATGAACATCAGAAGTTTGTTCAACAAAAACATATTTCTTTTTAGTGTAGGTGTGATAGATATGTGTTTGCATGAGACCATACATTCACACATAACTAATAATAAAGGAAAGTAAGTATAGTGGAGATGCAGAAATGGAGGCCAGTTTATTTATTGTAATAAACAGTAATGAATTTTAAATGGTGATGTCTAATTAAGACAAATGTGGTATAAAGGGAAAATGGAAAACCATATAACAGTAGACAAAAAATAAGAAGTTGCTGCGTACGATGATTCCTTAGATTTGGTATGGCATGTTTCAGTTTTGACACAGTTTTTTGTTAAATGAATGCTCATAGAACAAGAAGATAATGCAATTTCTGTACAATACAATGAATTATATTGTTTTTACTTCTGTCACACATAGTACATTTTAAGTTACAGTTGAACCTGGTTATAATGGCATTGGTTAATGTGACACCTTATCTGTAGCTTCAGGTATTCTGTGGTACCAATTAATTCCCCACTGTTAACCGTAACATTATACTCCTAAGTTAGAGCAACACTAATTTATAATGGCACTAAATATTCAATTCCTGTTATGACATTTTAACCGACTGTGACTGTATTAGTGATGACATTGCCTTTCTTGAGTAGCTGTTCAGTATTTGTATTCATATTATTTGTTTCCATCATGTGCTGAATGGACTGACAGCAGGGATTTTTTGTTGTTGTTATTGTTTTACAAAATTTTAATTCAATGAGGTGATATGAACTATATAGACAAAGTTATTAAAAATTAGCTTCATAAATTGAACAGCAAGTTTGAGGGAGCAACAAATAAGAATTTTTACTGGGATTTTTTTTTTTTTTTTAAATTTGATTTGTGACATCACTTAGATATGCTGGAAATGTGCAGCTTTTGAATCTAAATTTCCCCATCACCCACCCACAGCCAGATATTGACTAGTGTGATGTGCTTTTAACAATATAGTGTCATTAATTTCTTGTTTCTGTTACTGTCATTGATTGAGTTCATGCAGTGTCACAAACATGAATATTACCACTCAGCTGCAGTGTCAGATTGAAGTAGCTGGAAGTGACTGTAGACTGTTTTAAGCTACATCCCAGCATGTGCTAGAGATTCTAGGTAAATTTAATAGAAATTTGAGTTGGAATTTGTAGCAGATTTCTCCTCAGTGTGAGACAGTGCAACTGCTAGGTAACAGCATTTGCATAGATTGTGTATTGCTGAGAGAGGAGTGAATGGATGGTGTGCTTGATGATTTGGGAAGCAGCAGTCACAGCACTGTTTCAGCATTTTGTTGTTTCGATAACAGAAAGGTATGTATACTGGGTTAGGACTGAGACTGTATACTGAGATATTGTGAATGAAGAAGAAGATCAAAAATCTATAAGACATTTAGCTTGTTGGCATGAAGAGAAAGTGCAGGACATATGTGAGATGACACCTCCATAATTTATTAGTTCATTTATGAGGATGATTATTGAAAGAAGGTACACTGCTCTGGCTACATCTTAGTAACTTAACAAATTTGGTTTTTGAATCTGTCATAGCAGGTGTTCAAGTGATGGTCATGAGTTTTGACACCATGTACTGTCACTTCCTGTATGGTGTCAGAACCTATAAGAACCTATCTGAAATGTAACAGGGAGATGGGTTGCATGCTAAGTCAGTTACAAATCACTCCAACATGCTTCATTGAGGCTGGGCCATCAAGAAAGAGTTTGAAATAAGGTCATATGGCAACAAGATGTAGGGTATTTTAGATTTTGTAACTTTGACTGTTTGTTGACTGACTGGCAGTCAATTCCCAATGTTCCATCAGCAGTCTACATTATGATAAGGATATCAGACCCCAAGATACACGTATAAACAGCAGTTAAATATGTTATTATCATATCAACACTGCTAATGTAGAAAGTCACAGAAATTTTGATGCTTTTTCCATCACTTGTTCTTGAGTACTTCATTGCACTTGACCTGTGTCTTATGTGTGTTATTTAATTGCTAAGATGCATATTTTCTGTGATAGATGAATGAATGAATGAATGAATGAGTACGGAATATTAGTGGACTGACACTGACAGGTGAACACTGAAGTACTTGGTGAGAAACCTGCCTGGTCGCACTTTGTCCACACACAAAAAAAAAAAAACCATATAGACTGGCCTGGGTTTGAATCTGGGCCTTCACATTGAGAGTACATTGAGGTTTATCATGGCCTACTGGTATGTGCTTAGCTTTTCACATTGCTAGTGCCTCACGTGTTAAAGACTTGGGCCGAGAGCATTAATGGACAGTTTGTGCTTCATCGCATGTCTAGAGTGAAGGAGTGTAGTACATTTACACTCCCTGATAAACTTATTGTATGGTTGATTGACTGAGTATTGTGATCATGGTACCTGGAAGGTGGAGGCAGTACATTTCTTTGGAATGTTGATATCTGATAACCATACTACTGAAGTGTCATAGCCCACAGACTACAGTATGAATAATTATTTTGGTTAGTTACAAACATACAGAACAGAAAAGTAATTTAAAAATAACTAAATAACTTCTATTTAATGAACCAAATTAAAATTAAGCCAAAATTTGGTCACTCTTTATATATGATTAATATCAAATTCTTTAATTTAATATACATCTCACACAGCCATGCCGTGTAATTTATGATACCAGCTGTTTAAAGATTTTGCAGCTCATTACTCAAAAAGAGTAATGTTTAATATCAGTTGTGTACTTTTTTTTTTTTAAGTTTCGTAGAAGTTCATTGTTTTAAATGTATTTTTTAGTTCTGTTGTATGTAGCTGCAGCATGACCAGTTACGTTGTTGAGGTAGTCTATAAGTTCTTTTAGACAATTTTTGCATATTAGTGAGCCATTTTAATGAAAACCTTTTTAAACCCAGAATTATTTAGTGGCTGTTTATTATTTCCTTTGTTTATGACAAATGTCAAGGAGTATACCAGACCAGTTGAAGTAGTACAGCATAATTATGTGTTTTCTATTTTGGGTTAGATTGTAGGTCAGAATCTACCATAAGGCTAAAAAAGCACAACAATAAAACCAGGGAAGGGGACATATGAAATTTAGGTTCATCATTCATGTAGGTGTAGGGTCTTGTGGACTCTATTGTTGCTCTATATACAGGTATTCTTTGTGGACCAAGGAGTACATTCTTGATAGTCACTGTAGCACATGTACTTAAAAAAGGGAAATTAGATGATCACATTGTCCAGATATTGCAGCAGTTATTTACAAAACTGTTTCATGGCATTTGAAGTTTTGTTACATAGCAGTTACTTGCAATTCAAAATATGTATTTTTAGCTTCAGTTTTTGAATAAGCTAAATTAGCTGTTTTGACAAAGGAGCGCCATTCTGATATTTGTGGAATTTTCCTGTGATTCAGACTTCTCCAACCTTCATAGAGCCTAAGCCTCTCTCACTGAGATATAGCAGTGCGTGGTAAGTGGTGTCAGAATTACATTATATGTATGTAATAAAAGACATTTGTTTATAATAGAACAAAATATAACATCATGATTACAAATTGGTCTTCAAACGTAATGAACATTGGGATACATTAAAATTTATTAAAAAAACCTGTCCGTGCATCCAATCAGGTTGTGCAGTCTAAGAATGAACATATTTAATCACAGCTATTCCATGCTTTGTTTTGAGTGCTTAACTATTTACGTTAACTTGTAATAATGAGTTTATATTGTCGTGCACCCAAGAAATAAAGAATCACTTTAAAAAGTGTTGAAGTTTGTTGGCATAGGTTACATTGTACCTACAAGCTACATGCTGCATGGGCTTGTAGAATTCTGTTGTGTTCTGTTCTTTAACAGTGTAGTGTATACATGTTTAAAAAAGTGTTAAAATAATTATAAACCACAAGCATATTGGACAATAATTGCATCTATGTAGGAACTAAATTTCAGGTATGTTAGATTTTAAATACAGTTGTGATGTTTGTGATCATCTGAGTTTCTGTGCAGGGAGCTATAAAGATGAATTTGTACTGTAGGAATGGTGTGTAGAAATGTGTGTTTTGTTATCCCATTAGTACAATTGTGTGCTCTTTCTTTCATATCCTAGTCATATGTTTGTACATTTTTTCTTGCTCACAGTGGGCGTGATAGAGCAGTGTAATTTTATATAACAGAGTGCAGCCTACAGTATGTACGCAATGTTTTTAAGTTATCCGCAATATGATAAGGTGAATGAATGTTTATAGCAGTGGTGTTTTAGAGTAAACATGACTATTAGTTTGGACATTGCCCATTTTCTTGAGATTTTTCAAAGAAAATGTCTCAGAAACTTTATCATTTTTCATCTAGATCAGTGACAGAAACTAGCTTTTAACCTTTAATTAGTGAATGTACAGTGCTGTCCCATTAAATATACATCCCTTTTGTCTCCCACATTGGGTATTTAAATTGAACACTCCTCCAGCTGCAGCAGAAACCTAGAATTTAAAATGCTGTGTGCTAATGGTTAAGGGGCCCCACCAAGTAGAAGCACGTATGCTGATGATGGTAGAAACACATTTAGTTTCTGAAATGTTTTATTGGACAAACCCAAGACAACAGTGGGCAATGTGCAAAATAATATTCCTATTTAAAATAGTGATAGTTCTTGAGATTAGCAGGTGAGTACAATGGAAGGTAAGCTAGAACAGCAAACAAGATGTCTGAATGAGCTTGTACAATTTCTGTCAGAATTGACAGTGTTGACACAAATCAGGAATCACTCCAATTCCTGATTTGTGTCAACACTTCTCCAGTTGCACTGGTTATGTGTTGTCAAATGAAAGGGTGTGTATAAATGACGTTTTGTAAGGAAGTGGTCACGATCAATTCTAAAGTACTTTCTTAGCAGTGATATAGATGGACTGAACACAAACATGAGAAGTCTAGTGATAGATGTCCATAGAGCTAACATTCAAACCCATACATAGCATGCTGAATATGGATTGGAAGTGCTAAACCTACAACCACAGTGTTCATACGGTTTTTTGGCAATCGGACCACATACAGGAGGGCTTTGTCTGTTGGAAAAGAAATTCCTTAATACACATTCTCCAAGCAATTGAATGTTTGCATTCATTTGTGGAGGAACCTGCTGCCCCAGTCTTCAGCATAGAAGAAGTGGGTTCCTTCAAAACATTGGTGCCCATGTACCAAACGACAGGACATGGCATTCCAGATGGCTGAAATGCTTATCCATCACGCCATTCTAATATTGCCATGTCCATAAATAAAGTGGATAACGGATGCAACGTGTACCGAATTTCATATGTTACTTAGTGTGTGTTGAGGCCACTGAATTGCTGATTTACTCTGACAGTGTTTATACAGGGCATAACGTGATTTAACTGACAGATTTTTAGGGATGAAACAATGCATTTTAGTATAGGAACCAATGTCTGGCAATGCTGAGTTTGGCTTCTTAACGCAAAACTGTTAAGGCGTTCGGTTTTGATGTATTAATTGCATGTTGTTCTGGAACTTAATAGCCTGTTACTTAATTTTATTGTTCTGGACATGGGGTTCTCTGAAATGAAATTAAGAAAAATCAAATTTACACATGAAATGACAATAAAAAATTAAAATCAGTGCAGAAATGTTTGATACATCTAATAAAACAATGTCATAAAATATTTGATGTATAAATTTGATGATATATATTTTTTTTTTTCTCCCCCCACATATCAGCCTTTCCAGAACAGTACAACTAAGTAGCAAGGTGTACAATTTCTTAGCAGTGTGCAGATCATTCTTCCAGACTGAACATGTTCATGGTTCTGTGCTTAACGACCAAACAAAGCATTTCCAGATATTGTTTTCTGACCTAAAATGCATTTTTTGACGTTTTGTTGACTGTGCATCTCAGTATTTAACCAAATTGATGCATAAAATTTGTTTCACAATAATTTTTGCACAAGACAGCCACCTATAGGTGTGATGATACCAGAGGCTGTGTAATGCAATTTTGACATCCTGATGATGAGCACATGTGCTCGAAACATGTAGAGTTATGAAATAAAACTTATTGTGAAACAAATTTTGTGCATCAAGTTGGTTAAATACTGAGATAAATACTAAACTGCATTGTTGTGATCTCCTTTATAATTCCTACAAATCTGTTGGTTGAATGATATTACACCTTGTATATATTCAGACATGTGTTGGCCTTCGTACTGTGTACACCTGCTACAATTTCAAGTGTATTAGATGAGTGCATTGTGCTGTATGCTTATTGAATGGTTTCAGGTATTTTAGTTTTTTCATAGCATTTTTATTTTCTGAGTTTATCTGATCTGGGGACAGATTGATACCTGATGCCATAATAGTTGTTATTAATACTTTGTATTGTAAATCCTAAGGCATGCAATTGTGATAATCCCCACTTATGTGGCAGCCATCATTGTGGGGTTGTAGTTGCTGATGGCTGAAGTACAGTATCAAGGCACACAAATGAAGTCTTCAGCTGGAGTGTTACTTGAGGTGCTTTTAGGTGTTTAACCCATTAAAGATGAAACGTGTCAGTTTTATATAAGGACTCAGTTCCTATCACAAAGTAAAGACTCTCCACCTTGGTATAAAAACTCAGTTTGTTAATGATGTATAAACCAAAAGTTGCTGTTTGTTCTGAGATCCTTAGAGAACACATAAATACACTGTTAAGCACCATGTAGAATTTTGAATACTAAACCTGGTGGTACATAAAGAAACCACCAGGTTTTAAAAGGTTAGTGACACAGTGCACCATTAGAATAATTAATTGGCCCCAGAACAGTTATGTTTTCTGCCCTTAATTTTGAATTTCTTGTAGACTGCATTTGGCACAGCACTGTTGAATATTATTAATTGTAAACTCGGTTTGTCCTCAGCTTACCAGTAATTTTAGTGCAATATAAAGTAATTAGCTATGAGCTGGATAATTGGAGGTTTGATTCCTGGTGAAGGCAGGATTTTTCTATATACCACCATTTCCATGCTGGCTGTAAGCACCAAGAGTACTGTTCAATGGGTAATGGGTGTTCTTTGCTCAGGAGCAAAGTTTGAAAGCTTACATTTTTATTTTATTTATATGTAGAGTATTAAACAGTACTGCTGATGGGTCAGAGTGTTGTGTCAGTGGAGTTTTAACCTTTTGGTGCCGGAATTATTTTTTTTTTATTTTAGCACATTCTGTATATAAAATGTGAATAATACAGGAACCAAATACGTCAGAATTATGAAATAAACTGCATTTTGAAGAGAAAAGAATGGAGAGTATATACCATGTTTAAAATATTCAGTACCTATATTTGTTGAATAAATATATAAAATGCAGCGTTTAGAGGTTAGCGGTGCGGTACGACCCATATAGGGGTCGTTAGGCGTGAAACGGTTAAACTGGTCTTTCAGTTACTGTGTGCTTCTGAAACAGAAGCTGCAAGTGAATGATACTGATGTGAATATCCAATTGGTGCTCAGTAGGTCATTGTATTGTGTTTTGTTGGTGTGTGTTCGCGTTACTCCATAGACATCACAGCCAGAGTATAATCACTTTTTGTTTGTAAGTGGTCAGGCAACAAGAGGTCTAGAAGGGCCATTCAGTAATATATGGAGTTGGCCAAAGAAAGTAACTGAATCTTCTTTGAGAATATGCAATGTTAGTAACACATCACAGTAAATGTCTGGAGCAGGCTGTAGTTTAGGTCAGCTATGAGAGTACCTTTTTTTATGGACTGCATTCCATTGTTCAGGTGAACAGTGGAAGAAAGAAATTTCAGCTGAACACAACTTTATTTACACTGTATGCATATATTAAAAAATATATATTTTTTTTTTATAGTTTTCCTTTGTGTTGTGACAGTAAATATACACAAAAAGGGACCTTGAGCTGTCAGACATTTTATTCTTCGGGAAAGACTAAATTCAGTTTCACAGACTGTTAACTTAAGTAGCAGTTACAGTGGTAAAATTAAGCAGTGTTGACAGTGTGTTTCATGTGACAGGATCCTGAATTTAAACCAAAGAATTTGTATGAACATGATTTATTCAAGGCCAGTTTCTGTGTTACATTTCTTCTGAAGTTAATTTGAAAAAGTGTTTGAGAATAGATTGCAATTAGTAGCAGTTTTGGGCCATTCAAGCAACAATAGTGACAAATTAATTCACGCTAAAACCTGTTTGCACTTTATTCGTACATTTTATTGCATTTTATGACAGCATAAACATAATTACAATTGATGCACCTTTGGTGCAGTATTTAGTTGTTGAACTAGTGTGACATGTCACCCAGAATGTGACTAATACTGCTATAATTTTTGTGTTACCTCATATTGGCATGTTGCTTGACGTCGTATGTGCTATTTTCATTTTCTATACAAACACAGTGCTCATATGTAAAGGTACATTGTAAGAGACTGAAATATGTCATAATGTTTTCATATTTATATAAGTAACCAATAATTCCAGATCATGTGAAGTATTGACATATGCAGAAGACACATAAATGCTGTGTCAGATGTAGACTAACATTCTGACAGGGGATTATATTTTGCTGTTGATCAGGTTTCTAGAAAATAGTGTTCCAGGACAATGATTTATGGATTTCTACACTTTTCAATTTTAGCAGAGTCAATAGGAAGATTAGTTTCTTTTGGCAAATGACACTTTGTAATTTTGCAGATGACTACTGTGGTCATCACTTCTGTGCAAACCTACATCTCACAGAATAGATGGATATGTTGGGTCTTCAGGACTGAAGATGGATGCACAGGTTCCACTGAAACATTGGTGCCTGTCTGTCATATTACACTGAATCACATCTCAAAAATCATGAGAACCTTAAATCTCATATTTATATTGTTCTTTTAATATCCAAAATGAGTTTATCATTTTTTGTTACAACAAAATGCATGTGTCTGCATGTACACACACACACACACACACAGAGGTTGGCAGTCCTGTTACAGAAAATGAATGTGCTCTACCTACAGGATAGAACCTCAAACATAGGAATTTATTTTTCGAAATTGTCCTTTCCGTGAATTTCAGATCAGTGTACTCTTTCATTAAAACCAACCAAATGCACAGATTGGTTGGTTTTAATAATAAGTACATAGGAATTTGATTTATAATTAACCATGCATAGGCACATCTTTAATAGGCAGCTGCTCCATCAGTTTAGCAATCATGCTTCCTGTACATGTCCAGCTGTGTAATATCTTTACTGCATACAGTATTAACTAAACTGACACATTTGTACTGTTTGTCATAACTAACTACATGGCAAGTGGATACTAGCTCAGCACAGCAAGAAATTTCCTCTCTGATTTTACAAATGCAAAGGTTCATTTTATTGTGTTGGCAGAAGTTCAGTATTGGATCCTGTTCCAAGTCAGCTGAATCTAATCCCCATCAGTTTACTTTTGCGCTGTTTACACCTAAAATTCTTCGAGTTATCTTTCTCTTGGAGGTTTTGTGACTAAAATGACTGAAACTTTGCCTTTATTTGTCTTTTTCACTCTGTATACTCTGTCCCACACCCATTTCATCATCAGTGATTTACTCATGCCAGCAATATTGAATGGAGAGTACATATCATGAAGTTAGCCATAAAACAGCGGTTTTCTTTATTCACCTTATCACTTCGTTTCATAGATCAAAATGTGTTTCATGTTAGTAAATGTATCTCAGAATGTTAGGCCTTATGTAAAGTTAGTCAAATGATAGCAGGACAGAATTGAATAATACAAAGCCTGAAATATTGAATCATTTATGTCTGCCACGTTTATAAAGTGGTGGTATTTTGGCAGTTTTTGTATGAGCACTGTGTGATCATGAACAGAGTTTATAGAGACTGTTGAACAGTATTCTGCTCTGTAAACAGTTACACACTGTAGTGATAAGAGTAGAACAGTATTGTTGAAGTTTACAAATTATTTATTGTAAAAAAATAATTTTGTAACGAAATAAATATACTTAACGTGTTATTCTTGTTTTTCGCCTGCTGGGGTTGGTGGTGATGTTGGTTGTGGTGCTGATGGTGATGGATGAAGTTGGGCTTGAGGAATTGATGTGAGATGTTTGGAGGTTCTGATGGGGGTGGGCATCAAAATTGCATTAGATGGAGACAGGAGGGTCCTCCAAAATTTTGGCAGTCATGTACCAAACTACTTAGTGATCATGCTTGCTTGATTCAGCATCTTTTATGAATGGGTGCATTAGGGCTTCATCCAGTGGATTAACCCTTCAGTGTCATTAATAGCTTCTCTACATGAATAACAAAAGTAACTTTGCATTTACAATTGCTTATGAATGTGGTGTTCTGTTTTGATTATTTTATTTGTGAGATTATGCACTTCATACTTACAGCAAAGTCTCTTAAGGAATTGTGTTTGATCAAGGCTGTGGTATAAGCCCTACCTCCACACCTTGTCCAGTCCTTGATGGTTGTGATGGGGCAATATGATTTCTATCATTGCACGCTGGAGAGAATGTAATCTTGATTTAGAAGCTTGATTGAAGGTGTTTCACCTTCAAAATACAACATGACTGAACCAAATAATTTATCCTTTCTATGTGACTCGGTGTTGATGAAGCATTTGTTACATTCAATCAGGCTGTCTCATTGTATCTTACAGCTATATACTAACAGTATTTTTGTTCAGTTTCTGTTGCCAAGAATATGCCTAATTAACAGACATGATGTTCAGAATTTATGCTTGTGCCCCAGCCGCAGTTAGAATATAAACTACAACACACCAGAAAACGTGGGATTTTTTTGTTCTTATGCAAATGTTGGCCCTTTCTTGCAAAGTTCCTCCCCCCACCCCCACAAATATGCGGTGTTAGAGCCGACCTACTATCGGACAGTGACTGGTGGCTATAGATAGCATTCTATGGGATGTGGTGCCATTTAGTGTGGCAGATGTTCACTGACGTTTCAGAAGAACCTGCTGCATCTGTCTTGAGGATAGATGAGAACAGGTTTCTTTCAAACATTGGTTCACGTTCACTGGATTTGAATGATGACGGCAACTTATCGTTCTGAAATTTCACTACACATCCACCAGAGTACAAGGCATCGCATCGCACAATACGCTAATACCAGTGGTGCCGGAGCGGTAAAAATCTATGAAAACAAAACGAAATTTTTAGTCTAACAATTAATTAAGGATTTTAATTGAATGATAACTATGTTACCTTCATGTACAGTACTGATCATTTAAAATTCTGGTAACTTTACGTGTAGGTAATACGCGTCACCTTGCAAACAATTCTGCCACCGCTCTTTGTTGTTATCGTCAATATTTTGTTCGTCCAGTGGTTGAATCTTGCAGTCACATAAAGGACCCAGGATAATACAGCATTAAGCAAGGTTTTGCTCCTTGTGTGCACGCAGTTGAGTCAGATGGCTTTCGTCCGCCTGTATATTTCGTCTTCGAAATTATTCAAAGAATTTGGGTAGAAGTTTTTATTAGGAGTCGACACGAAATGTTATCCGGCTAGTGCAGTTTTCATCCCCTACCAACAGAGCTCTGAAGCGGTTAGACACCGGCTTGTCATCGCGGTTAATCAGATCAGTTTCTTAACAGGCAGTGTCGAGTTACTTAACCTGCAAATCGTCCCCAGAGAAAAGAGGGAAATAGTAGTCTATGTTTGGGTTGCGATTAGAAACGAATACACTCCGAATGCGAGACTTCACTGCTACACGCGCTTGGTCGATACGAAGAACCATTATACGAGTATATCTCCCTTTCATGAGTGCGTCAAACCACGGTTACCGGGTTGCCACGGTTCTCTGCGAGGTGCGCATTCAGGCCGAAGAAATAGTTGGCATTAAGCATATAGTGCGACATAGCACAAACACATGGCAGCACTCAGTTGAAATTCACGTTCGTTTTTCTCTACGAAAGAAGAAACAACCGACAAAGACGCCGTTGAATATCGCGTGAATATCGTGGCAGCGTAGCACGACAGGCACGTGGCTAAATGCAATAAATATGTAAATATAGGCTTTACTCTTCACCCCAAGTTAAGCCATCCCCTGGTCTGTCTCCATATATGTGTGATTTAAAAAATGTTGATCAACGAAAATGTTGGCTGTGTTTATTTTCGACAAGCCTGGTGGGCTTGATAACACTCCCTTTTGTCCCATTTAACCGGGAGCTATGTGCTGACAGTCCTGTTACTTCATTTATACAGGAATGCCATCTCTCGGTCACATGTATAAAATGAAGGTCGCAGTTTCTTACCTGTAATGACTGACGTTTCAGATTCTGCCAGTGAACTACACAAATGACGTCACTGTGAGTGGTTCAGGAATGTCATTTCCTCGTGCGATGGTGGACAGGACAGACTTGCCCTTCGCGTGGCCTTCCAATGCCAAACAGTGAGTAATCCATTTCTTCATTTTAAAAGTGGGTCACCGATATTTGCTGTTAGATGCTACTTAGCTGCCTTTCACATGTGTTGAATGTGTCCTCTAAGGAGGTTAAGACCTTCCCTTCAACTTGTTTTCATGAGCATTGCAGGGTTGGTAATGGCCGCCAGTTGAGTAACTTGGAAGTTCACGTACGCTAATATTCTAATGACTTAATTTACTGTCGCATAATGCCTACGATTTCATGCAATTACAATGAATCCTTCGAGCTGGCCCACTAGGTCGAATCCTGAAGCCACTTTGAAGGTTTTGCTAGTTCTTCTAGGTTCAGACTGAGTTGGTAGAAGAATTATGGAGCAGTGCTGACCTCGCAAAGACTGGTTGTCTTTTATTTTGAGACACGAATTGATTTGTGAAAGAAATGACATGAAAAACCTCTAAGGAACTGACTCGTCTTGAAACCCTTCAAATAACCAGTCATTACGGACCGCTGAAGGACGCTGTTACTCCTGGAAGCTTTAAACGCCATAATTATTCGCTAGATCAATTAGTATAGAGAATAGGTTAGGCGCTGGACGACCGTGGAATTGGTACTGCCTCCCGGCAAGTGATTTTTCTCTTTTCTAGAGTATTCAGACTGGCCCTGAGTCTCTACTAGCCTCCAACTCAAATGAAACCACGTCGTCGTCCCCTCCCCCCCGAAAGAAAAAGTGGACCGAGGCTTGAAGCTGATCACTAACTTCCATCCTCTAACACTGGGTTTCTTTCAATGTGTGGGAGGTTATAAAACGGGTCCGCCCTATTTTCTGCTACTGCAGCAACCCGCCCAACAACCGGCTATCTCTTCACCAGTCGGTACGTCAACACCATTAAACGCCACCATACTTCTGGAAAATTCGCGCTGAAAGCAACCGAGAACAGAACTAATGTGGCCAGCTGAAAGGTGGTCTGTTTTTTGGTTTCTTGTAAAAATATGTGTTATTTGAATGTCTGTAAAACTACATGTCCTGGACCGGTGTAAGGAAGAGACAACCTCATGCCCTCACCGAAGTTCGAACCGCGAAACGGCCAGTTTGTAGTGAGTCGCTACACCAACTGCGCTTTCCCGACTCCTGCATAGCCTAAGAAGGACTTTTAAAAAAAATCGGTATAGCTACTAGCTAAGGGCTAGACAATCGAAGTTAATTCCCGTTCAGGCAGGCTCTGTGGCCCACATACCCTCGTATCTGATGAGTAATGGGGGCTGTGCCTGCAGCGGTATAGCAACCGAGATGTGGATCTGACCGTCCGTATCACGTGTCCTGGTTAAGAACGCGTGGAGATACGCCTCCATTTGCCGTTATATCTTTATGGCGTATTACTCAATGAATTTATAAGAGCAAGTTCAAACTGCATGAGATGCTAATTAAAATTTTGAACTGCATTGGTTCTTATACGTGTGCATTGTACCCGATCTGTAGGCTATAGGTTAATTATGAGGAGACAATGAGTAAGTAAACCTACAGTCTCTAACCTTCAGTTTCCTGGATTGAGGCTACAACATCAGATAAACATGGCACAAGAAAAGACTATTTTATTTTCCTGCCATGTAACCTATCTTCACAACAACACGTATTTTAACCTCCTTTCAGAGGTGGCACACACCGATCATCGAAGGCATCCAAAGGAACTTCGTTTATTTCGGCGGTTACTTTCTTCATGATGATCTTGCGTCCTTGTATCTTCCTCTTTTGTGGAAGGACTTTACTTTAGAGAGCAGAGAGCCAGATAAGCAATTTAAGTACAACGTAACATGGAGGCACATTCACGCAAACATTGATACAGCAGAAATGCAATAAGTATTACATATTCTGAGAGTGTGTTTGTAGCCGTAGGTATTCTGCATGCAATGCGCATGCGCCATTTTGTCTTCTCTGGTCTGCCTGGCTCTGCAATATTTTTCTACATCGTCTCATAAACGGCAAGATTTTCGAAAAAAAAAAAAAAAAAAAGAACAAAAAATATTTTTTGATTTTCTCCAAAAACATTAGTCATAAACATTT
>Ga0123352_10009111_pt1 | contig 15497 bp, 8 predicted proteins | sample TergutLab28metaG_FD_89700 | JGI IMG/M metagenome (GOLD analysis project Ga0123352, IMG submission 89700) | Labiotermes labralis P1 segment gut microbial communities from Petit-Saut dam, French Guiana - Lab288 P1 | ecosystem: Host-associated > Arthropoda: Insects > Digestive system > Gut ... | reverse complement strand
GCCCCCCCCCCCCAGTGGGATTCGAACCTTGAGCCTCGGCAGGCGAGTGGCCGCAGACCTACGCATTAGACCGCGCGGCCACTGGGACCGGCGCAGAAATAGTAAAAGTCTAATTTTTTCAGGGAAAAGTTATTTTTGTACCCAGCGATTCGGAGACTAAATGTTACCTTTAATAATTAGTAAAAATTAATATGGCAGTCAATTATACTTCAAATTTTCATCCTTTCATTGCTTTTTAAGAGTGGGGGAGCGTCAGTGATAAGCTTGTGTGTCATCGGTATTTTTTAAAGAAATGCATGGAACTTCATTGTATAAAGTCACGGCCGAAATACTTTCTTTACAGTGGTTGTTATTAGAACATGATTAAAACTGAAAGGAGCCGGCATAGCGTAGTGGTTATAATGGCTACGCTGTGGGTTGGATGGTCCGGGTATCGAATCCCAAAGGCGAAATAGATCTTCTCGTCTCCACAAACCATCCAGACCGCCACTGGGGTCCACCCAGCCTGCTGTTCAGTGTTTACCGGGGTCCTTTCCGGGGATGAAGCGGCCAGATCGTGAAGTTGGCCACTCACCCCTGCCTAGTGTCGAAGTTAAGAATGAACGGAGTGATACCTCTGTTCTCCCTGCATGCTTACATGGCGTGAGCAGGAAAAACTTTACCTTTAACTTCGCCTTCACTTGAAACTGAAAGAGTAAGTGGGTATCGGCGTTTAGCACTTCGCTATTTTTCTCACTCCACCCACTACAGTTCTCAGCATACGATGTTTGTCCATGTTCTACCCACGAATCTCGTTGTAACTTGAAGATTTAATTGTGCATGCGAATTTCACCGAACCAATAAACAGTTGTACGTCACTCTGATTTGAGGAACGAACGTTAAATGTGTTCGAAGACTCCAGCGAGACACGGACAACTTTGGCGGGCCGGAGGTCATCCATCATTGGGCTGTGCTGTTCTCAATTGTATTCGACTTCTCAGTATTTTGCGTCGGAGGCTAATATGATTTATCTTATTAATTCCAAGTAAGGAAGAAAAACATTAGAAAGTTGGAACAGTCCCGAGTCACATTTGTATCCTCGTTGCAGGCGTTTACCTAGGATCGCATTTTGTGCGAGGGATGCGTTCTTGATTTTCCCGCTTATAAAGATTTTTTCCCCCCACAAGAACAGATGTAAACAAGGGCAACGCAAATATTGTAGAGTTTGCTTATAACCATAATTTGAAGGAAAATATAGATAAATAAATAAATTAGTTGACGAGGAACCCCCACCTCCCGAAGGTATCCCTACTTTGGCGTAGTCATTTGATTCTGAGAGCTATGCTGGAGGTTTCCCATGCCATACAGGTCAAAGATGGTGACCCAGACAAAGTGGGATACCCAGGTTCTCCAGGTTGGGGGGTTGGGCGTGGGGCTGACCTCTCCCCATAAAAATATGTTCAGCTGACAAGCTTCTGAAATTGGAAGAGGCTAAGGTCCGCAAAGGACTGTAATGCCAGAAAAAGAAGAAAAAAGTTAATTTAATTAGTTTTATTAATTATTGTACTTGGAAAAATATCGTATTCCGGCGACACTGAAGGAACGGGAGATACTACAGACACCGACTTACAACGCGCTATCTCGACACTTAAATCTTTAAATTTTTGGATTTGCGTTATTTCAAATTTTGCAGATTAAGCGACACTTTATTATTATTTTGTATATCGCATTCTTTCAAATTCGCACAAAATGTGACCATTCTGTATGTATGCTATGGGTCATGTGTGTGTGTGTGCGTGTGATATTGCTATACGGACATTCTTGTCATTCTAGTTGTGTTCCTATACTCGTGCGAGAGACTGCGCAGATGGTTGAGTGGGATCAGGAGTATAGCATTCACCGATGCAAAATATTAAAGAGGGAAATATAAGTGAGAATCGTATAACCAGTTAGTGGTGCGTGAATGTACATTTTTGTATATCAGTGGGTGTTCTATATTGAGTAGCTAGTCACATTAAACGTTCAGATGTAGAATCTGCCACTTGATAGGTGTGTATTTACTAAGGAGTCTCCCTACAGATGGCCTTACAAAAGACCGAAGTGTTGGAGAGGAAATAAGCAGTTGCCAATTTGAAATCTTGTATGTACTTTTTATGATTTATTTGACCGATCCAAACTTGTACGGTTTGTAAAGCATGAGTTTACAGTGCGAGGTATGAATCTGCAGGTAAATTCCTCGAATGTAAGCCAAGGTACAGCCGAGAAGGTGAAATGCTCTTAATTAGTGACCGATCGCAAACCAATTTGTACGGTTTGTAGCGCATGTGTGGTGGGTCGAAACTATGAAGTTTGAGGAAAATCCCTGCAATTGGTGCTGCCGGAAAGGCGCATTGCTGTCCAGGTAACGTGTTCTTAATTACTGACCCATCGCAACCCAAATCCCACTGCGCATGCGTGGAGAGTGCGAAATATAAATCTGCAGGAAAATCCCTCGAATGGAAGTCGAGATAAGCCCAGAAGGCATATTGCCCTCCAAGTAAAGTGCCCGTAATTGTAGAAGGATTACAAGCAAACTTGCACGTTTTGTAGCGCATGTGCGGAGAATGCGAGGTATGAATTTTCATGGAGATCCCTCCAACGGGAGCCGACATAACAGTCGGAAGGGCACATTGCTCTCCAAGTAAAGTGTCCTTAATTATTGACAGATGTCAACCCAACTTGCACTATTTATAGCGAATGCATGGAGAGTGCGGGGTATGAATTTGCAGGAAATGCTTGCATTGGAAGCCGAGAAGGCACATTGTTCTTCAAGTATGGTGTCCTTAATTAATTAAGGATGTCATCCAAACCCGTGGTTTGTTGCGAGAGTGCGGTATATAATTTTCAGAAAAATCCCTATAGTGGGAGCCGAGATGCAGCAGAGAAGGCACAGTAAAATGTTCTTAATTATTGTGGGATAGCAACACGTAGCGCATGCGTGGAGAATGCGATATACGAATTTTCAGGAAAATTCCTCCAATCGAAGAGGAGATACGGCGAAAAAGGTACGTTGTCTTCCTAGTGGAGAGCCCTTCATTAGTAACCAATGGGATCCAAACTTCCATCGTTTGTAGCGCATGCGTGGAAAGTATGAAGTATGGATTTTCAAGAAAATCTGTTCAGTGTTTTCCGAGGTACAGCCGGCAAGGCACATTGCTCTTCAAGTAGAGTGCGCTTAATTATTGACCGATGGCATCCAAAATTGTAACGTTTGTAGCTTATGCAAGGGGCGTGCGAGATATGAGTTATCAGGAAAAATCCGTCTAGTACATACCGAGATATTACCGATAAGGTACAGTGGTCTTCAAGCAAAGTGCCTCTGTTTATCAACCAGCTGCAACTCGATTCACACGTTTTGGAGCGCATGCGCGGTGAGTGCGAGGTATGAATCTTCAGGAAAATCCCTCCAGTGGAAGCTGATAGACAACCAAGAGGGCACGTTGCTCTTCGAGTAAAGTGTCATTAATTACTGACCGAACATAACCCAAATTGCATCTTTTGTAGCGCACAAGTGATGAGTGCGAGGTACGAATTTTATGAAAAATCCCTTCAATGGAAGCCGAGATTCATCTGAAAAGGTATTTTGTTATCCAAATAAAATTCCATTAATGAGTGACCGATAACAACCGAACTTGCACTATTGCTAGCGTATGCGTGGAAAATGTGATGTGTAACGTTGCAGGAAGGTACTTCCAATGGAAGCCGAGATACAGCTTGTTGCTCAAGTAAAGTGGCCCAGAAATGCTGGCAATGGTTTGCTTCGGCTCGTAGGCGCGCTGCACATGCAATAACAAACACTATCCTTGCACGTCGAATTTCAGCTGGTGAAATGGAAGGCATTGCATCCTGAATGCTTTCTTTCATATCGTCTCCAGTGCGAGCATTTTTTTTCCACCCGCTCGATTCCTTCCATGTTCCACGGGGTTTAAATAGCGCTCTGTAAACAACGCATACAGTTGTTTGGTATTGCCCACTTACCGAAAAGAAGGCACAGGTTCTCTTGTAATCGAGCAGGTGTTCACAGTGATGGCAGATGACTCATACAGAACAGACCTCTGTGATACGCAGCTTGGGAATGAGAAGAGCTGTATAAGATAGCGAGCCGACGGGGTGGGAGTAAGGACAGTTAACGGATAAAATAATGTTCCGGTGTTTGACGTACGTTAATATTACAACGCCGTGGCCGTCAGATGTTAGAAGGAATTGGCATGTGCTTTTTTTATTTTTTTCTCTTCAGCGTGCATGCAGATTCATACGCAAAAGCGCAACGTGTGAGCGTGAAAATTTTGTACTCGGGTATAGGCTACATCTTTCCGGGCTTGAAGTGATGTAGAAATAAAATACTGGAGCCGTAAGTGATTATTCTGCGTAGTTCATAGACTTTTATTTTCAGTGTGCTGGTGAGGTATAGTTTACCCTACAACATTCCCTGAAGAGAGAGAAGAGGTATAGCACTACTCTTTCTTTAAACTGGGCTCTAAATGATGGTGCCAGTGCGTATGTTGGTAATATGTTCATCTTGGCTGTTAACACGGGGCCACATCGGTCGGCAGTGGTGGGCGTTTTGTAATGGCAGTCCCTTTCATGTTCTTACTAACCTTTCAGAGAAGCATGTAATTGGTGATGGAATGTTTTGTCTGTTACAGACGGCTCTAAGTATATTTTTCCAAGAAGCCGCCATCTCCAGTTCCCCTCAAGGGCCCGGGACACATTTTGGGCAGGTAAGACAAATTGCGCATTATTCCCCATGTGCTTAACATTTGTACCATACACGTGTACAGTGGGAGTGAGAGGAAGCTCCTTTCAATCTTAGCCGTGTCAAAGGTCAAATTGAGTAGTCAGCTTTATACCTCTACCATCAAGCTGTCGGGAAGAAATCACTTCCTAAACCACCCACCAGGAAGCTCGATGGATCCAGGGCGTGTGAGTAACGCACGGGATGTTACTGGAAACAGCAGTCTGCGCAGTTGGTGATGTTAGAAACTGTAGTATGTAATGGTTATTGACACGGGAGCACTTCACATGCTTATGTTGGCTCGTCTGCACAAATGCCAGAAGGGGACTTTGATGATCTCTTGAACATATTTCGCTGGCATCAAATGTTTTCGTCAATGTTTGTGTTTCAGGTTCTCTGCAAGAATTACCCGGCTCAGCAAGAGAACACGTTCATTGCATTGTGAATGTTATAACAGGAAGTGAAAACATCTGGATTTTCGTCCAGTTTTAAAATGACAAAACTCAGTAGTCGCTTGCCAACCATATGGTAATGCTGCTTTGGCAAGGGCCGTAGCGAATTTCAAATGGTAATGGGGCGTGGTCATAGAGAACTTGGCTGTATGTCAGTTATCACCACAAAACAATGCATAAGTAGAGCCTCGATGTTCGATATTTCGACCTATCGTGGCTGGTTCCGACCAGTCAGGATGACACCACATCGTTGGCCAGTCGGCTTCCGCCACTATCTTGCGGTTCTTCATATCACTCGAGCTGTCTGTCAGTCTTCGTCTTTCATTAAATGAGGTTGTTTGTTTTCGTGTTTTAGTGGTCGATACGCCTTCAATTGTACGACGTATTTTATGCCTCAAAAAGTGATTGACTTGTTTTAAAAATAGACCTTAATACTCTTTTGGGCTCTTTTTATATTTTTTGCTACTCGTATTTATACGTTCTAGGAACCAGTGGCATTTCTACATTGAAAATGGATTCTGATGTTCGTGATTCCGATCTTCGTGGCGGTTTTGTCGATCCCAATTAATGACGGGCATCGAAACTATACTGTATAGAATTAGCATAATTGTCAGTTATTAATTGTAAGCGGTGGTCATCGTATGTATCCGAGATACCAGACACCGAATTCTCCAGAGAACGTCGACCTCTCAACTCTCCATATTCGTATGTCCTGTCGCCGTGTGAATTCCCCGGGCTTTCGGGCTTTACCGGTATTGACTTATGAAAATTTGGACGGTAAAATCGCTGTCTGGGTGTGGTTGTGTGTGCCGCCGTATTCATTGATGTGCTGCGACTGGCGCAGCGAGTAGTGTGCGGCCAGGGTATTGACCTACGACAGGGCGTTACGTGTTGACCTCTTCCGTCTTCCTCATTCACTTTATCGTCGCTAAGTTATGTTGCACTTCACCGTACACCTGCCGTGACTGTGTTCGGGTTGACGGTCTGGATTCCAGTCTCCTCAGGGCCAGCATTTTTCTTGTCGCCATCTCCGTCAAGTTCGACGTCGGAGCTAACTAGTCAGCGGGTACTTCAGCTGTATCCTATCCTTGAGACGCAGCGGCCGGAGTGCAAAGCTGGTCTCTCACCTGCATATGGTGACGAGGTTAAGAACGTAGACGTAGGCAACCTTACCTACACGTCCCCTCTACGTACAGGGTGTAATGCTCAAGTACAGGGTTAACTTCAAAAAACAGTCCGTTGTCTTTCATTTGGTGCGCCCAACGGTTTGCAGTAGAGCATTACTGTAGGCTGCATAATGCTGTTTATACTTCGGCACTCTCTTAGGGCTCAGTTCAGCGTAAGGTGAGGTAAATTCAGTCAAAACACAACTATGAATATATGGCTAAATGATGGTGTTTATTAGCAATAGAAAACCATATGTTTCGGCCTATAGCGGCCATCATCAGGTTTTGACAGCTTTCTTGCTAGAAGATTTATATACAATATGCAACATCGACACGCGGTTTATGCGTATTATATATAACTCTTGTAGCAAGAAAGTTGTCAAAACCTGATGAGAGCCGCTATAGGCCGAAATATATAGTTTTCTATTGCTAATAAACACCATCATTTAGCCATATATTCATAGTTGTGTTTTTGACTGAATTTAACTCACCTTATAGTTCAAACTCACAAAGGGGATGGCACACCTCAAAACTGAGTTCAGTGTGTTGTACACGTGGGTAGTCGTATTATTGTTGCAGCTGCAGTCCTGGTTTTTAAGCCCGGTATCGTGTCCGTGGGTATGTTGTTCTTTTAATAACGTTTGATACAACCGGCGGATTTAAGTTAGGTATAAACATCATAACATTGCCCTTCCAACTTCTCTGAGATGGGCGCGACACTATATTCCGGCCAGGGAAAAAAAGTCCTTTGATGCTCGAACCCCGTCCATATCGCTCTCAAGCGGACCTTTCACCTTCTAGCATACGTCCCTATATTTCCCACCCGTCGTTTAGCCACTGTGCTTACCAGAACGATGGTGCATGCGAACCTTTGCTAGTGGCAAGTGCTTTGGGCTTTTTAGCCTAAGCCACAAGGGGCCAGAGACAAAAAACGGGATAATCTCGAGCTCTAAGCATCCCCAATATCCACGGGACTTTTTCCGAAGGCTTATCGCAGTGCCATGTAATGTTCTGTGTTTAAAGTTTTTCGGTGGCAGTAGCTAGAAAATACGATTGAGTAATGTAAACAAATCCGTATGCATGTTTATCGTACCGTTTGATTGCAGATTGCATGTATAGCCTTTGTGGGTGAAGCAACATCTTAAAACATGTTAATAATCAGTTGGGGTGTGAGGGATTCATATTCTTGGTTGCAGTGTTCATAATCACTGGCCATTAAGTGCGATACCGACGGTGCAGTAGGCCTGTCGTGACATCATACCTCTGAATCATGCGTGCAAAATAGTACAGCTAACGTGACGCAGGTGGTGGTTACTGAAATTTGTTGGATAAGCGTTATCTGTGACAGGAATAGCTAATCACCAGAATAAAATCCATTATCATAATTAAGAAGTCAGAACGAATTGAGCCACTTGTTCACCAGTCGCTTAGCCTTGTTTCACATGTTTTGTATTTTGTCGATGATTTCGGTGATCTTTAGTCATCTGGCGTCGTAATAAACCATTTATTTTTGTAGTCCAAAATGTTGTCCAGTGCTGAATCGGCCTTTAATTTCCCTGAAGTAATTCTTTTTGTGGTTTTTTTTACATTCATTGTTCCGTGCATCATTATAATTGTTCCAAAATAATTACCAACAAGATGACACTTATGGAACAGAACACGTAGGAGAACGGGGGAATACAGCAAAAGATTACACAGTATGCCAGAGGCTGCCTGTACAGTAAAAAAGTGAACTCCTGATGATGAGCTCCCTGAAGCTCGAAACATGTAGAGAGAAGGACGACTAACCCTGAAATAAAGGATAGTCCATAAGTGTCATCTTGTTGGTAATTATTTTGGAACAATTATAATGATGCACGGAACAATGAATGTAAAATGCAATGTTAAAATAATACGTACTGTAAAAAGAATTTCCTAAATATATTTCATCCAAATAAATCAGTTTCTAGATATATCTAATGTGACAAAATTTATTTTAGAGTTACTTGTGTTTCGAAGCCTTTGCTTTTGTATGGGCATGTTTCATGTCTCTCCCTGTACTTATTCTTCCACCTCTGTCTTTAGTCAGTTTTCATTAAATTGTCAATTAAGCCACTGGTTACTTCATAATGCCGGATTGTTAGCTATAGCAGTCAGTAAACTTCATTCTAAGTATTCGTTTAAGATAACTTGTCAATTACATATATACAGGGGTGGGCAAAAGTAGGTTTACAGTTGTTCGTACGGATAAAGACATGCAGGTTATGATTATTACAATAAATTTATTAACTCAAAAGAATGTTACAATGGCACAGTGCAATTAGGTACAATCTCGTAAGTGCTCAAATTGCTGGCCTTCATTATTTACACATTCTTGTAGTCTAATTGCTACACTCAAGCACACTTTGGCACAGAGTTCTTTATCGTCATCAATTTCTTGTCATGCTTCTCTTATGCAGCGAATCATAAACTTCGTGTTTCGCGTACTTACAACTGTAAACCTACTTTTGCCCACCCCTCTATTGTATATTGAAATAACCCGTCTATCACAACTAAATTTTCATTCTTATCAGTATTTAATATACTTTGTTTATATTGTGTACTACCCGAAGATTGCCAGACCGGCCGAAACTTGTCGTAATGAATGCTAATTCTGAAAACAATAAAAAGTTATTTTTTATGTTTTGCTGACCGTAACTTTCAGTATATCTATCTTACTAATTAACCAACTTGATGCACAAAATTTGTTTTACAATAAGTTTATTTCATGCCTCTACATGTTTCGAGCACATGGTGCTCAAAACTTGTAGAGGCGTGAAATAAACGTATTGTAAGACAAATTTTGTGCATCAAGTTTGTTAATTACTAGGATAAATAAAACGTTTGTAGTGATTGACGGTTTATTTTCTTATTGTCTATAATATTCACCTTCCTCTACTCTCGAGATATGCTGAATGTTCGTTAATAGGGAAATTTATTATTTAAATCTTTGATATAAATTATTGAACTACTAGTAGAAGCATATGATTATGCACAATGATGGGTTATTCTTCGTTCGTGCCTCAGATGTTAATTAATGTTGCTTCAAAATTTGATATTATTTGAAGTGACATCCGAGGCATTTGTCGATTAGAAACACAAAGACCCCACCGGTAAATTCAGTGCACAGTGTTGTTTTTTATCTCAAGTCCACTGAAAAATCAGACTGTACTTCACCTGATATTAACAATTCAAATGAATCCCTGTGCGCGGTATGTCGATATTCAGTCAGCAGAATTCTGTTTGAGGTTTCATTCAGAGTTCAATTTCAAAAATAAATCAAACTCTTTGCCCAACGTAATTTTTTTAACGGGTGGTACAGAAACCGTATTTACCTTCGTGACAAACTTTCGAACAGGGATATGATTAAAGTGTGATTTGAAGCCAACATAATTTTTAACCGATTATTTAGCAGTAAAGCAAAAGTTCAACATAAAAAAATCCACCCGCTTTGAAATTCGGTATCTAGTAAAAGTGTGGCAAAGCGTGCGTTACTTGTGTGGGTAATTGAGTATGTCCATCTGACTTACTGCAGCATGTGAATGTGATAAAAATTAATTCTAAAACCACAAGTAATGTAAAGAATCTGTACGAGTTTAACCCTCAGTTGCCACTACATGCTTCTCATGTAGCCCTCCTGAATTAAATTTAGTAGTAACCAATTTCGTATTTTGTATACTTGTAAAATAACCACTGCCACCGAGTAACAACCCAATTGCAGTAAATAAATAAATATTATTATTATATATTTTGGGATTTCAACATTATATTTTATCCAAATTCTTAGGTGTCTGAAATAGGACAGTGTTATAACAATAGGCGGTAGTGCATTAATTACAAACGCACTTAACAGTGCCATTATAACCCCGCATATTCTTATTTACTTCTGTATAATAGAAAATTTGTAATACCAGAAATGTATTAAATGTAACAGTTGTACAGTTTAGGCTGTACTGCTAACGGCACGATAGCAGTAAAGACTGACACAGTGTTTACTCGTACTTTTCACTCTAAATGGTCTCTTCTTGTAATGAAGTTTTAACTGAATCTAACCATGCTAATCACATTGTCACGGTAGCACACTTGTTCATCCACTTTATCTAATGTCATGTCTTTTTTCAGTGTTTTCATTTGTCCACTGAAAAAAATAACAAACACTCGCTTAGACAAGGAGACAGGAAAGTTCTTATCGGCTTCCTACTTCGATCTTTCTATTCTTTTATTGTGTTTCATGTTTCTACTCCGTGATATGTATACTGATTTCTTGTAGGGAGATAAGAAAACGACGCAGTACGTTATAAACGGACATTCTGTATGCTTGAATGTTCGGATTTACTCATAAAACTAGCCACGTGCCTGTCACGTGACGAGATGCTGCAACATTCGCTCGCTTCCCCACGGCTACTTTCATCAATAGCGTCCTTATTTTTACTGCAAAGCAAGCGTAGGTGTGCTGCCATAATGATATTCCTCTTCGAGAGATTTTAGTATAACAGACGGCAAGGACACGCTTTGGAGCGTGTTTATATTTCACGTGTTAATTACTGAAAACTTATTTACATCATTGGGAGCTTTTGAGAAAAATATGTATTAAATCTAAATCACAAATTATATTTTCAAATTCCAGATAAGTTGGCTTGCTTAACTAACGTTCTGAAAACATGCTAACAGTAAAAACGCGACCTAAAACTAAAGGAATAATATTGCTATCTCAATGGGTAAGATGCAGAAGTGTTACAGCTTAGCATTTCAAGTTCCTAAATGCAGTGTCGGTATAAGTTTTGTTTGTTTTTGGCGAGAGAGCCCCCAGTGGGCCAGGACCTCCTCATTTACGAGATTTCTAGATCACACACAACGACACACAACAGTCGGTAGAACTCCTCTGGACGCTTGATCAGCTCGTCGCAGAGAACTCTACCTGACAACACACAACATTCACAACTGACAGACACCCATGCCCCCCATGAGATTCGAACCCACAATCTCAGCAGGCGAGCGGCCGCAGACCTACGCCTTAGACCGCGCGACCATGGGACCGACGTCGGTAAGAGTAGGTTCGTGTGTTTAACTGTCAGCAGATGGGCACACTATAGATGAAATGGAAATATATTCCCCTACAGTTCTATTATGGCCTTAGGAAGGTAATGGAATAATTTGCGGTGACGCAACTCAACTTTATTTTACAAGTACAATTTACCCCCTTAATTACAAACCCCAGGAAGGTCACAGGAAACTAAAATGGCACTAGCGTACTCACAACGAAGTGTAATAAGTGAATTATGAAATTTTTTATAGCTTAAAATGCATTTAATCCGCGGGCAATTCGTGGACGTTATTTTCCGTAGAATCTGAACACAATGCTATTATTCTAACCGGAAAGTAAAGAGAGATTTGACTGTATGACTATATCACAAGTTGCAACATTTTGACAAAGACGGTCAGACGCCTTGTTCTCCAAAATAAGAGATAGATACGTAACTTGTTCTTTCCAATTATGTATTGTGAAAGCACCTTCTGGGCATTAGCCATGTAGTAATGAAAACTGTAGGTGATTAAATCCCAAAGGATATCTAACTTTCATTAATATTTGTTTAATAAGTTTAACGTAAATTAAATGCTTTGTACCGAATGTATATGATCAACGACACTGAATTGCCTGCTTACGTTTGATACACATTTCAGATCACTTCCGGAAAAAAATTACACCTGTAGATCTCAAAGCGACACTGCCTTGTTTATCAAGTCGTATACACATAACTGAAAAAATAAGAATCATGAAATGTTATAAATTCTTTGTTTGTATTTAGAGGATGAAATGAAAATAAATTCAGATCGAGTAGCATGTAAACAGAACATCAGTGTTATTGCGCCGAAGGTAAGTATCTCTAGAGTGTCACTGTTGTTGTTGTTTTTGTGGTAGTAGTCGCCATAAATTTATCAACAAAAAATGGGGTTTGTAGAGACGCTGACGTATTTAGTAAACTAAACATTACATTTCCCAAGATTTTGTGTTAACAGATATATTTTGTTTTTCTTATCAAGCAGCTTTTCAGTGGTAAAACTGTGTTCCTCGTGTTAGTGAACTGGGTTTTATTTATTTATTTATTTAGTTTTTTATTCATATTTTATTTGTATATTAGTGCTAATTTCGTAATAATTAAGTAGCCTGTTAAATCTGTACATAAATATATTCGAATTGAATTATTATTATCATCATCATCGATATCATCAATATGTCCAACTCTGATTCTAGAATTCTTCAGGTTGGTAGCGTGCATATCCAGTGAAATCCTGATATCAGTTTTTCTCTCGAGGCTCCTAAAGTGCAAGGGTGGATAAATGCTAGGCTTGTCTATGGGAAGTCTAGCCACAGATGGGTTTTGTCAAATCTTCCCTTCTTATTTTGAATGATTTTTTCACTAATGCTATATAAACCTGATGGCTTTAATAACATTTTTATCACACTTGATCTACTAGTCAGACATGAGTGTAAGTTTTGTGTCAACTGCCTCAAGATTTTACCAATAATTTCATGTGGACAGTTGTTTTATCGCATTTCTTATGTAGATTCAGTAATAACCCTCTAAAACCTGGAAGACATTGAATTACATTTGACAGCTGAGTCTCTAAAGCACAGAAAACACAGAATAACATTACGAATTACCTTCGTAATGTTACTTAGGGTAATAATCATGGTGAAAATTGAGATTTATACGCAATCCATAAATGAATACTTTTTCGGCAAAATGCGGGTTCCTAATTTTCAAGCAACTGGCATATGAAACAACCTTTGTGACTTAAATTTTAATTAATTAGTGCATAGCTAATGAAATGTGTGACAGAGATGTAGAGATTCATGAAGACAAATTCAATAATATTACCGGGTTTAAAGTTTAAAATTTTACATTCTGCCCACAGAGTATATTTTGTTGATTTTACGGATCTCAGATGAAAATGGGGTTATTCATATATGTTTGATTTTATAATCGAGAAGGAAAGTGTTTTACCTGCGTTTTGAACTGAGTCTTTAAGTACAATCCTGGTTAATTTTCGTCTTTACAGTGTTAATATCTCTAAATATCCATGATGTATGTAGGGACATCTTGAACACATGAGGATTAGTGGAGACAAAATATTGACGAAATCTTCATGTTTGTACCGTGCATCAATGACGATTAAAACACTTTATTACCCAACAGATGCACAAAAATATAATTCGTAGAAACAATTAGAATTATTACAAAATATTTAAAATTATTTGGAATTGCTCCAACATGTTTCCGATAACAAGGGATCCATCATCAGGAAGTGCCTCTCTAGACTGTGCAGTACACACACGCACCACGGGCAAATATGCTACCATAACACCGACTACGTCCATATCAACGGACACGATAGAACCATTACTGTAATTTTAGCCAAGCACTGTAAAGAGATCCCCGATTATGGATCCCTTGTGATCCGAAATATGTTGGAGCGATTTTAAATATTTTTAAACATTTTATAATAATTCTAATTGTATCTACGAATTATATATTTGTGCATCTGTTGGATAATAAAGTGTTTTAGTGACAAAATGTTACCAGCAGTGTCATTAGCACTTGGTATACACTTATTAACTAGTTTCGTTAACCTACCCCTCTCCGGAATAGGCTCTCTGGTTCTGGACATGAGTTGGACTTCCGTTGTTTCGCGGTACAGCGTCGAAACGTGCGCAGTGCACTGAATGATAAGCTGTCCATTGCTGAAGTGCATCGGGTTCAGTGTCGAAACAATGTACAGGTAGCTGAACTGTCGAGAATCTGGAGATGAACTGTGTTCACGAATCTCAGGCACACCCACCTGAAACAGCGGAGATTGACACAATGAAACAAGCTTCAGCAGGACGCGACGAGTTGTATTAAAGCTTTCACGTAGCTATAATTAAGATTCTCGTACACAATATAATTTCTCACACGTTACAGTATAAAACAACACCTAAGAATTCTAAACATTTTCCTTCACACGTAAGCGAAATAACACATTTTTTTTCTGGTGGAATTTCATTTTAACCGTTTGAAAATTTTTTATATTTATGACCGTTAAGACCTACCAAGTATTCCGAACATTTGTGGTATTTGTCATAACACCACGTTACGAATGTAACAAGTTCGGAATGTAGTAAAAGAATTCATGCAATCCATAAATACATTGCAGTCACTCTGCTGCATGCTCCTGACTGTTCGGAACAAATCACTCTCTATTGAGGAAACGGTTGATAAAGATACTGTTTTCTGCTTGTAAATTAAAGGAACGAGCAAACCAAACTTGAGCCAACTTTCGTCTCTTCCCAAAGACCGTATTTCAAATCGGCACTTTGTTTGCTTAGAAGGTGAATCTGATTACAACGTTAAAACTTGGCGGTCTTCCTTATACAACACGTATGCTGTAGCGTATGCTACCACCATTCATTACAGTTCTATATTTGACTAAACCACCTTTGACGAAATATAGTGAGTTACTTCAACATCTGCATATAGAATACGTGTTGTAATAAAACAATTTACGAGCGTTTTCTAAAGTAAATAATTTAAAATTAACGAACCTGTGATGAAAAGGAAGTGAACTGCGCTCTTCTGAGTTACTACGCAGCGGGTAGTGGTAATTTCTTACCGACGTTTCGAGACAACCTATCGGTCCCATTATCAGAGTTCAAGAATCCAGGTTGGGACCGATAGGTTGTCCCGAAACGTCGGTAAGAAATTACCACTATTCGCTGCGTAATAAACCAGAAGCGCGCAGTTCTCACCTACTTCGGAGCGGAGCCTGAAATCTGGCTGTGATGAAAATTTTGTTTTTGACAGTATTCCTTCTTTCATGGGGCATGTGGAGATTATGGATGAGGAGAGGGAACGTATAGGGTCTTGGTGGGGAAACCGGAAGGAAAGAGACCACTGGGAAGACCTAGGCATAGGTGGGTGGATAATATTAGGATGGATCTCCAGGAGGTGGAATGTGGGTATATGGACTGGATTGGGCTGGCCCAGGATAGAGACAGTTGGCGGATGCTTGTGAGTGCGGTAATGAAACTTCGGGTTCCAAGAAATGCAGGGAATTTCTTGACTAGCT
>Ga0123352_10009110_pt1 | contig 15497 bp, 6 predicted proteins | sample TergutLab28metaG_FD_89700 | JGI IMG/M metagenome (GOLD analysis project Ga0123352, IMG submission 89700) | Labiotermes labralis P1 segment gut microbial communities from Petit-Saut dam, French Guiana - Lab288 P1 | ecosystem: Host-associated > Arthropoda: Insects > Digestive system > Gut ... | reverse complement strand
TTTTCCCGTTACAGGCCCGGTGTGGGCCAGAGGGTGGGTAGAGGTATAGCTCTACTCTTCCATGACCGCGGCACTAGAAGGGGGTGAGTGGTCAGCAGCACGCCCCGGCCGCACCTAACCCCCGGGAAAAACCCATTTTACAGTAGGCTGGGTGGGCCCCAGGGCCGGTCTGGACGGGTGGAAAATCTCGTCCCCACCGGGATTCGATCGCGGACCGTCCACCCGCAGTCAGTCGCTATACCGACTGAGCTACGCGGCCCACCATATGATCTATATGTCTTGTAATGATGGTAGACATACTGTTACTAAGACCTTCACTACACTTGTCGTGTGGTAATAAGCGTCACGATTTGTACCGCCGCTTGGTATGATGATGAAATTATTGAGGATGAGATGGGTGTGCCTTGTGGTGTACATGGGAGAGAAAAGAGATACATGCAGAGTATCGGTGAGAAAATTTGAAGGAAAGGAGCCGCTTAGAAGGCCCAGGCACAAATGGGAGGATGCTGAATCAATAGGAATGAAGGGTGTGGACTGGGTGAATCTGCCACAGGATGGGGATAAGTGGCGGTGTCTTGCGAAGACGGTGATGAAACGTGGGGTTCGACACAGTGCGGGGAAGTTCTTTACTGGCCAAACATCTGTTGGTTAGTTTATCAAAATTGTTTGGAGTGTGTTCCCTACGTAATCTCGTTTTGCGATTTTCAGTTGACACATTTGTGTTGTAATATGTCTCCACCTGCTACTTTTCAGTACTCATCGCTTCCTGTCAGCCTTCCTGAGCCCTGAGCCTCATTGTCCTGACTGACGGTTTTGTCGTTTTCCTCTGTTTCTTAAGGCAAATGTTGGCACAGTTTCAATTTTTATCACCGCCGTTTCTTTCCACATACTTTCCAGTTTGTTATTCAGCTGACTCGTTTAATATTGTTTCGTACGCACGGTTGTATGCCGAATTTATATCATTCTGTCTAGACATCTTGATCGAAGCATACGTATAAATCTGAACAATGTTTTCACCCTACCGTCACATAAAAATGTAAGCTCTACTCACAGTCAGATGTTAAACATTTCAGTTCATTGACGCTTCGCTCTATGCATTGAATTCAGCTGCAGTTCACGCTCCGTCGGGTGGTACATGATTGTAAGACCTCCCGCTGCAACGAACGTCAGACCTCAGACTTCCCTGGTGGCTTTCCCACCCACCCTCAATGCCAAAGTACAACAGTGTATTCTGCTCTCGTAGCTGCAAAACAACGTTCCTTTTCTCTCATTGCAGCTTACAGTTTCTCGCCTCTTTCACGTCATTTCCCTTCAGTATATCTATTTTCCCTCTTTCTGCTCTTTTATTGGCTCTAGCACACAGAAACTACCCCTCCGCGTCTGGCTTTTTCACCTCTTCTTCAACCCCATATATTTTGATCCCCCATGGCGGTTAGATAATTGAGTCTTTTTTAGCAACAGCGGAAAAAGGACCTTATCATCTATCATATAGTGTATTGTGAAATGGTTTGTTGCCTGCTATGACTAAGGGGATGTTAAATGTTGATTGAAGGGTCGAGGCGTTTTAATAGACTTTTGCTGTATCTGAAATGGTCTGAAAGAATTAGTGGATTTCCTTGCCTGCAGTTACCCTGGGAAGGGGGGGGGGGGATTGCTGATTTAGGAAACATTTCCCATTTAAGAATGTAAAGTATCTGTGGATGCGGAAGAACAATTATATTAATGCCGGTATGTTTAGTGTTTTGCATAAAACGTCTATCCTAATACGCATACCGATGGGCATCTCGTTCTGCAACGAAAGCCCCTTTTCCCCGATTTCGCCACTGAAACTGGTTCCTAAAGTAAGTGGTGGCTTTTGTATGATAGGAAGTAACACACTAAAAATCGGCATTTTAATATTGTTAAGCGAAAGTACAGGTAAAGCAGTCCCATAACAGGCCTGGACAGGCCCAGAGGTTCCAGGAAGTTAAGGCTCCCATATTTCGTGAAAACGGCACAGGATGGTGGTAGGTTGTCAGCCTTACGCACCGGCCGCCTTTACCCGCAGGAAATACTCCTGGTACTCATTTCTTTTAGAGGCTGAGTCGACCCCAGGGTCATAGTGCGATCGGAAGGATTTTATGTCAATGAAAAATCCACTGACAACAGCTGGGATCGAACCAGCGACCTTCCGATTTGTAGCACAACACCTTAACCACTGTGCTACCGCGTTAAGCGAAAGTATTTTTCTTAAATATCTAATATCTTGTTTGTATTATCAATAGGACGAGTAACTTTATGAAGGAAGGATAGCGGTCGAAGTTTTCAAGTCAAGAATTCTTCTGTTATGCATCTTCTTCTTGTGTTGTTGCGTCGTGACCGTGAGCTTACTGACAGGTCTGCTGAATGCAGCTCTTCAATACATACGTAATTTCCACTGATACAAATTGTTGCCCCTGAAGATAGCCGTTCAGGGCCGAAACAGATAGGAAAGTGGAATAATTTGGGGCTTCCCAAATTTATTTTTGTGTACAGTTTTTTTTTTTTAATAATCTATAGTGCATTTCTGTGCTTCGTCACGATGTGGAAGCTGTGTGTAGTGTCATATAGCAAGACACTAGTAAGGAGGTTGGTACAATAGTAAACTCAGAAGAAAATGAATACGTGTTCATGTCTTTTTATCAAGGGCTGTCCAAAATATTAGGCTTTTAATATAAAGGTAGGTAATAAATCGCTCGACAGCGAGGCAAAGCAGACATTTGCGGACGAGGACAGCGGATCACACTGACGTACACAAGAAACTAATATGGACTTTAAAAGTGAGGCCGTTACTTGCCTCGAAACGTCCGAAACCTATTACCTACTGACACGGCGTCATATCCCAGTAACACGGATTCCTCAAAAGTCCTGCAGATTAAATGCTGGGATTGTTACGTGGAATCGTTTCAGAATCTTGTGCCTTCCCTCCACTAAGAATTTAAAATTGAAGCAATACAAGACGCTACATTGTTACCACTTGTTTCGTAAGTGCGTGCCAGTATGTCCTTCACCCTCAGTTTAGAACATAAGTAGATGGAGTTGTGGGAGAAACAGTGTACAGCAGGCTAGGCGTCCGGGATGAGGGAAGCTGCTCGAGCAGTTTCCCTCATCTTGGACGCCTAGCCTGTTGCCCTGCACCTGACCGCCGACCACCAGCAACCAAGGCATTACACGCCACTTGCGGTCATAACACAATTATAGTCTCGAGCTCCTGATGATGGGCTTATAAGTGCCCGAAACATGTTGAGCAGATTACAAGTGTAATAAATCATTCAGTAGCATCTAGTTGGTTTTCTTCTCTACGCATGGTAATGGATTTCCAAACAACAATGTTTGATGTTTGCTAACTGAACTGACTGTGCTGAGGGGATACGGACCGGTAGCAGGCTGTTGTGAAAAGTAGTGGTGAACGTATGGGTTGAAAAGAACGTGTAATATCTTGTGTTGCTGAAAAATTGTTGTACTTTGTAAAGAAGGATTCTGTTAATAATTTAGTGAATTTAAATGTTTCATGACCCACCATATATGAATTTATATCACGTTTGAAAAATAAAGTCGAAGTTTTCATTACCTCTGTACTTACGCACTACATCTTGAATGTGTTTGAAATTCCACACATTTTAGACCGCGTTAGCGGACGAGGGTGAGAGATGATTGTCACTCTTTGGTCCCTTGACCGTCGAGGAAAGCGTATCCAGTAGGATGGGTAGATCCAAAGCTGGCATTATTTGAATATGCAGGCTGTTGTTATGGCTTTGGGCTTGTTTCCCGAGTAATGTAACGTTTTGGCGTGCAGTGCAGTCGCCGTCTTCAGGATTAATATCCTGATTGATAATAAAATGAGGATGCGACCCGACATACAGGTCTCGTATCTAGAGTGCTCCCACTCCTTAATATCAATATCTCGACGGAACAGCCTAAATTAATATCGGATGCTGGTTCTGCGGCCGCATTTAAGCAGTTCCTGCTGCTGTCTTAGATGTACATTATGTCACTTGCTCCTGGTTTGATGATTTATATCGGATTTCGCAGTAAGAACAATGACATCTACTGCCATTCCAATGTATCTGCGACTAGACATCCTTGCACAACACTGACATATTTGGTTGGCATGTTTATTCTCGTGGCACTGCAGTTCAGACTCAAGTAGTTGTATCAGCTGTAAGTCATAATTGTTGGGACTATTGCCAGCTTATTGTTTGTCGTGACGGTGTCGTGCATGACGCTGCTAGAATCACATATTCGTTGATTGCAACTTTGTCTGGTTTCATAATGGTCGGTGTGTGTAGGTGCTGTAGTGATGTCATTGTTTCACATAGAAGCTGGACTCCCATTTTGTGTTTCTGTTGCAAAAAGACAGTCCATGTTTCGTTTTTTTCTCCCATGAATCCGTCAAGGAGCAGAGGAATATCCTACATGAAATAAGAAAACGGAAGGCTAACTGAATTGGTCACATTTTGCGTAGAAATTGCCTTCTACAACAGGTTATTGAAGGAAAGATAAAAGGCGCGATAGAAGTGACAGGAAGAGGAGGAAGAAGACGTAGGAAGCTACTGGATGACCTTAGGGAAAGGAGAGGATTCTCTCATTTGGAGGAGGAAGTTCTAGATCGCACTATCTGGACAGTACGCTTTGGAAGAGGCTTTGGACATGTCGTAAGACAGACTACTAAATTAATGAATCCATCATCAAACATAAGTGTCAGAAGTGTGTGAGAGGTACGCTATTCATACACAAAAACGTTAGTAGTCAAAAACTGTAAGACTGATATATCAGTTCTCTTTAACTAGTAATGGTTCTGTATATAAGTAGCTTACCTCTCCTTTGCTTTTGATACTCGTGCATGACGATGGCTTTATGAAAAGAGCTAAAACATGTAGCACGTGTTAGACATTAAAAGTTATGTCTAACAACATTTGTGATGGATGATGAATGATGAACTGTGAACGATCTGGAAGGGAACCAACATGTTATGTTATAAGGTAATGGCATCTCATCGGCCTTAGTCAGTACCCGGAAGACATCAGGTTACCCGGAGCTCTGGACCGATAATTTAATCCAGTCTCCTGATTACGAGACATATTTCGACGTCTCATAGATCGTACATAAATTCTGAAGTTCCATATGCATGATTAATAATAATAATACAAAGAAAGGCCTGGAGATCGAGGTCAGCAGGATGTGGAAATTGATGATAAAACTTGTGCCAGTTAACAGTTGGAGCAGTGGGAACATTTAAAAAGGTATTAGATCAGAACCTTCAGTTGCTCCTAGGTCACCCTTTGGCCACACAGCTACAGAAGATCACACTAACGAGCACTACACACATCATCCGTGAAGTGCTGGGGTACATCGCTTTGACCGCTTCTTGAGATATGGACTTAACCAAAAGACTGCCGCCTAGGAACTATAAGGCAAGAATCAAATGATGATGATGATAATAATAATAATGTGGTGGTTGCTTGTCTGATGATTACCAAGCGAATTTTCGAACTTTAACTTTCAGAGCGCAATGTCGGACGTACGAAATAAAATGCCGGTTAGGGTAAAGGTACACAGTTTTCATCTGCCACCCACGCAGTGCTTATGGTGCATTCGTGCGCTTTGCGTTTTGGTTTGCTACACTGCATTACATTTCCACCAAATGCGTGATTGTGTTCAAAACTATTTGCAAGACTTCTGTGTGAAATATTTTTGCGATGCTGCCGATTGTATGTGGCAAGTAACGCGTAAAAATTGCAGTGACTGAATGCAGTATCAGATACCTTTCTTCATCATTGTAGAAATAGTTGTTCCAATAAGAGGAATTAAATATTATTTCATTGGTCGAATTGAGGTGAGAGAAGCCATTTCCTTTAACAAAAAAAAAACCTTATATTCCTCACATCAAGTTGTTTCGTTTCACTGCACTTGTCGTGTTTGATAATAGACTGCATTCAAGACACGTGCCTGACGGTGACTGAATGTTTCCTGTTGCCTATGTCCGGGAGTCTTGAACCGATCTGCGTAGTCTGGCTTAGCTGTGTCGTGTGTTGCCAATATCTTGGGTGATTTCAGGCTTCCGCTGCGAAGCAGATGAGAGCTGAGCTCTTCTAGTTATTGCGCAACGAGTAGTATTTTTTTTACCGAACTTTCGGGACAACCCATCGATCCCATCTTCAAGGGTGTTGTCCCGAAACGTTGGTAAGAAATTACCACAACTTCCTGCGTAGTACCCCGGAAGAGCTCACATCGCCGATATCTTCATCCTTTTAAAATTCGCAGTACGGGCCTGCGCCGTTAGAACCAGAAGAAGAACTGCCCCGCCACTGTGATTGGCGAAATCGTGTAATTAATTTTTGTGCCAGCGGATACTTTAGGTTGTCCTGTGGATAGACATTTAATAACGTGATAATGAGCTTACTGCTTTGGTATGAACTTACTATATTGGACAGCGCAGCTTCATCACAACCGATTAGTGAGTAGTCTACTCATACTTAATATTCGAGAGGTTCAGGTTTCCAGTCTCGGCTCGGACTTCCTGACGAATTCTTTGCGTTGTTTTCCTCAGTCCCTTTATACATGCGCAAGTCAGCTCAGTAGTTAAGTCAGGCGCACTACTCGTGAGATAATTGCAAGATGTCTGTTCCTAAATTATTTGATCTTACGCAACTAGTGCTGCTGGAGAACTTTATGAAATAAATTTGGTCCAAGTCTGTGAAGAATAGTTACATGTAACTTGGGGCTCACTGTCCTGAAAGAACACTGTCACATAGTTTTGTCACGTTGTTGTTGATGCTGACATAATCCATTTTGAAGTAATGTGCTTACAGGCCTGCTGCCTATTAGCCTTGTAGGAACACGATGCGTTTTTTCCCTCCTCTTGGCGCAACAGCCTCTAATGGGCCAGGACCATCTCATTATTGATGCTTCAATCAGACACGCCACGCTCGGTAGGATTCCTCTGGACGAGTGATCAGCCCGATGCAGATACAAACACAAAATTCACAATAGACAGCCTTCCGTGCCGCCGGTGGGATTCGAACCCGCAGTTCCAGCAAGAAAGCGGCAGCAGACTTAGGCCTTAGACCACTCTGTCACCAGGATCGGCCTTGCGATACGTTGCGCAGTGTAAATCGATGCAAATCAAGGATAGACCCATTCTCTTCGGGACAGGAAGTTGGTTTGTGACACAATCAGTTATACTTTTGTGTGTCTGTGTTCGTACGAATGTAGCTGTTGGACGCCCTGCCTCTCCCTCCGCGCACCGATTGACGCCGGCTGGATTTGTGTGAGTGCGATGCGCCCCAGTCAGTCTGCCTGCCACGGCAGTAGGAGAGCAGAAGCTAGCCTGAGAGGGTGCCAGAGCATAGATACGAGTCGACGCTCGAATCGTATCTGCGCTCACACCCCCTGGAAGTGGTGGCCCATGCTGTGAGAGCTTGGTTAGTGTTTTTACAAGGAGTGAACAAGAGTTCCTTGACGAGTTGTTTTTTAAGAACCAAGATGAAAGTAGCAAACACTGGGCGGGAGCCAAGGTTGCTTTGACCAGTTTTATTACGTGTGGAGATAATTAGTGGATGCCAAGTACAGATCTGGCCTCATTGTGGACAAGGCGATACTTCGGCGTGCGATTTGCGGTGGGAAGTGGTACTAAGTGCTTTGTGTACTGTAGAGTGCGAGAGGAACCGGAAATACGTTCAGTCACTCCGGAAGCGAGTGGAACGTCTCCTTCTCATGAATAAACGTGGCTGATGATTCTCGACTTCTTGTAATAACTCGACACAGATGTTCTTATTAACCCTTCAAAGGGCGGTGGAGATTATATATGCCAACCGATTTAACCCAGTGACTACGTTTTTTTTGTTTGTTCGCAGAAGGAACAACGGCAATTTATCCGAACGTCATTAACTAAATTAGCTTAATATGTATAGTAACTTTGTGCTGTGTGATTTCTGAGCGGGTTAAGAACCAGAATTCATTAGTTTTGTGTGTTGTGTTTTCTTCGAGGTAAGAATCGTTTTTTCCTTATATATTTTTCCGGCCAGCTTTGCCCTTAGAGAAGTCAAGTGGTTTACCTAATCGCACAACTGATTTGGCTTTGTATGGCTGCCGATATAAAACCCAGGAGGAAGTTTATTTTGGACCGCTAATATTAATAGACGCAGTGCTTTGTTAGACAAGTGACAGTAAATTTGACACAGTCTGTGAGGAATTACAGAAGTGTAATGTGAAGTGTTTCCAGTTGATTTGACGTAAAGGTCGTTTGAATAAATTCGAACAGTTGAACTGTGAGTAGGTCAACTTAACCTACCCCGTGAAAAAGACCTTACTTTTTTTTTTTAGCAGTCGTTATCTTTTATGAAGTTGTCATCACTGGCATCCATTTCTTCTGAAATTTGGTACCATTTTCATTGCGCGACGCGCGTAAACCCTCTCTTTTTTATGCCGACAGCTCGTATCTTTAGAATACCGGAAATGGCATCAGTTCCTCTATGCAGTCTTGTTCCCGGCCTTCTTTGCTGTTAACATCAGGAAAACTGGAAGAAGTATGTTGATCTCTGAGGTAAAAGATGGGTTACTTATGCTGCAACATCGCCTCCAGGAATAGGGGAGGCTCATTCCTAATCCAGATGTCAGTGTCTGGAGAAAATTCCACCATCTCTTAGGTGACAGGAGCGTAAAAACTTATGTGTGGCATGTAACACAGCCTCGCTTAGTTGATCCAACGAACCTTAACGTCAGTGGCTTACTTAGTCATTGATCCAGTAACAGGAATCGCCTACGGGTATTCAGGAACAGAAAGACGAAGCGTCTTGCCATCTGTAACCTGTTCCCACTTCACAAGTGTGTGTGTGTCTCTGTGTGTGTATAGTTTTAGTACTAAGTGTTTATAAGAGTCTCGAAAACACCCAGTGGTACAGTAAGCTATCCAATCTATCGACATGGAAGAGGACGAGGAGGCTGCGAAAAAGCAAAGTGTTGTCGATCTTGAGGAGTTATATGTTTGGCTTCAACAGTTCGAGGATCCAACTATTGGTAAGTGTATTTTATCGTGTGCTTAGTGTGTATTCCCTTCTCATTTTTCTCCATCCTACCCGAGAGCCCTGATGTTCACAAATGCATGCCTCGTCGGTTCGAACACGCGTCTTCTGTGAACGTGTTTTATTTTGTCGCGCTTATACGCCGAAATAATTTTAAAACATTCTATTAAGGCGATCAGTTCAACAAGATGTGTGTAGATGGGAGAGGTGGCATCCTGCGTAAGGGAAGGCAAGGCGGGAAGTGCATTCGGAATTGTGTAAGGAAAAACAGAAGTGGAGGAACCACTTCGGAGACTTGGAAGGGTAGTGTTAATGTAGCGTATGATAGTGTGTGTCAAGAGATGGAAGTGGTTGATGTGGTCATAGGCATAACTTGGCTAGTAACACTTTGGGTGAGTGGTGGTGGGGGTGGGGGGGAGGCAAAATCGCCCATGGGTTTTAGTAACTCAGACGCCTGTATTCTGCTTCCCGTGAAACGAGGTTTTTCATTTCCCCCCCTCCCCCGTCTTTACGCCATCCAAATAATCGTTTTAAAAATTTTCTATTTTTATTTGCCCATTTTGAACTCAGCTACCAAACAAAGCCTGTTCTTAGGTAGGAAAAAATTAATTGGGGGGGAGGGATTTGGCCCCCAGCCCTTGCACCTCCCAAGTTGCTGCAGGATTGTTAAAATGCACATGTCTGTGTAAAAAGTACTACAAACACAGTTTATTTAAAAAGTCGTTGTAGGAAGTCAGCAAAGAATTTGTTGGTTTTCTCGCACTTAGAATTTATATAGTCCCTTGTCACATAACATGATATCCGGTTTGCCTAAAAATGTAGCTAATGCTGTCGTAAGTTATGAATTAATTGTTTGTGCCTTTCGATACTGCAGTTTGTATGTATGTCCCAACGGACGATAAAATCGTCGGTGGGAGTATTAGATTTGACACGAAGGCTATCTGTGTGAACATGGAACGCGCTGTGTTCATCGAGTTATTTCGGCTCAATAATTTAGAATCCGTAACACAAATAATTGCATCAGATTTGATTGGCGCAAACTTTCCGGTCCTGTTATGGCCTTTCTTATTTCCTTTGGCTCTCATAATGACGTCTTTAAGTATAAACACAAAGGCACAGCAATTTACTTAGGTTTTTAAATCAATCAATCAATTTAAAAAAAACCATATATTAATGACATTTTATTACCAGCTCGAATTATAATTGTTACTTCTTGAATTGAATCTTTATCCATAAGTGTCTGAGATAGTGTACTACGACTAATTCTATATCCACTAGGTCTCTTTCAGACTTGTAATGGATTTTATGGAATTTAATAAATTGAATTGAATTATATACCGCCCAGCATGTCTCTAGGGACCACACAGCCTCCTATTCAATTAATACCGCGGTTCTATTCCCGGGGGTACAACGGACATGATGTTCACCTCCATCCAGCGCCGAGGGTAAGAACAGGAGGAACTTTACCTTTACTCTTCCTATATGTCGTAATTCCTAGGACATGGCCAACCTTGCCTTTAATTGCGTTTAGTTTGTTATCTTCCTCGTTCATAAAATACCGCGAGTCTGAAACACCGCTGCCTAAAACACAAATGAAGGGAAACAGTCATATTGAACGCTCTTCACGACATTTGGTGTGACGAAAGACCCCAATTTGAACAGTCACTCAAACGGTGGGCAATCAGAAGGGTTAGTGAGAGTCACTTTACCTCCCTTGAACTCCCCGCCTGTACCTCGACAGTTTTGAAACTGTAAATACGCATTTGTGTTAACTATCAACAGATAACACATTTCAGCCACGTTATCGACTGTAGTGAATACGATTGGTCGTTGTCCTCGATTTTCCAAGGGAAGAGATTTGTTGGTACCTCGAAGCAGGCCACGATCGAGTGGCGAACAGGCGAATATAGCCTGTTGTGCTCATATACACAGGTAATTCCATTTCTTATCGGTGTGAAGACAAAAAATAACTAGCTGTACTCATCTCGCCGTTTATATGTTTCAACGAGATGCTGCAGTTCATTGTCCTGGGGCACCAGAAATACACACAGCCAGTATTGGGATGCAGTGTGTAGTAGCCACATTCGATTTGCCTGTTTGTAGACATATTTGAAAACTTAGCAAGATCGTTTATTATCGTATCATGCGTGAGGTATAAATTAGGACAGCTGATTTAGGTAAGTGGGTTGCGGATCGGACGACTGGGGTTAGATTCTCGACGGTGGTTTCATCCAGAATAGTTCTAGGACCCACCAGACCTCCAGGAAGCAGGCTGATCGGAACCTGAAGCTGACCGCTAACTTGTATAAACACTGCTGTATTTTTAATATTATTATTCATACCGTGCACGTTCCTGCAGTCATCATCACATCCACCAACAACTGTACTTAATAAAATGCAATTCATAGCAATTATTAAAACTCCTACATGTTTCGGCATCCGGCTGCCATCCTCAGGGAGTTATAGACAAAGCATTACAAATCCAATACGTTAGTGTATTACACCGCTGTACTGCGGCGATTAAAATGTTAAAATTTATATTTATCAATTTTTCATGTAATTTAGAATCTTTATGTAATTTAGAATTTTAAAATTGTAGACATTTCAGTTCGGGCAGTGTAATACTGAGACAAAAACGTTTTGGACGTACACTCCGTTGTTTTGTAACTCCCTGATGATGGCACCTTGGTGCCGAAACATGTAATAATTATTGCGAATTGTATTTTATTAAGCGCATTTTTTGGTGGATGCGTTGAAAGTGCTGCGGTGTTGAGGTTATGGAAGCGTGGGGTTATAAATTGTATCTCCCAAAGGTCTTCGCGGCGTGGAGGGTTATCATAGGCACAACGTCGAATTTAAGACGCCCTTTAGTTTAAGACGTACCCCACTTTTAAAAAGGGGCTTTCAGGAAAAGAATTCTTCCTAGGAACTACATTTCAGTGTCCTTAAAATTTACTCCTCCTTTAGCGGCGCCGCTTGTTCTTCGAGGAAAATTATGTTTTCGAGACTTTAAAGGAGTGGAAAATATTACCTGTCACCCCGGACGCGCCCCTATTTTCAGTTCGGAAAAATGTGAGTGAAGTTGCTGCTTAAATTCGAAGTAATGCGGCATATCATTTTTGTTTTCTCATCTTGAACATGTATTTGGGAGTACCTCTTTAAAATTTTTTCAACGTTCGTGTTTCCGTGCATTGCTAGTACAATTACAATTGATAACCAACAGGATGCAGCTATTTTGATTTATTTACTTTAATCAGCTGTACGCGCTTCGGGCGATGTTTTCGCCCATCATCAGGAGCGTATCACTGTAACTACAGCTTCTGGTAATGTCCACCGATGTTGCTACTGGCTGGTGTTGCGTATTGGGTGGAACACCCAATACGCAACACCAGCGCTGTCGCTTTCTGCTAAATGTTATGAAGGAAAGGTTACGAACGTGGGGTAAATGTAATCCGTAGTCACTCAAATATGGGTTAAGCTCCTTCTTTGTAAAATGTTTCGCGCTTGAATTTTGGGACTGATTGGTACTATCAACTATTTGCGTCTATTTCTCCCCATTTCCGTTTTACTGGTACCCTTACTGTTGTGGAAATGTCAGTGTATTCTATCTAGTGTGCGTCATATTGAATACCATAACGACAGTGACAGCTGTCAATATGGAGCATTACTTCGCTTCAGCATTCTACCATTTTACTTGCATTTCATAATTAAGTGTAATGTTGACGAAAAAGAAAACGAGAGGACATAGTATCACACTAATATCGTCGCCACCTTCACCACCACCACCACCGCCGCCGTTATTGTCAGATTTTCTAGTAATTTGTCGTTTTGTTCACTTGTTCGGGCGTCCTTGGTTTCTCGTTTCTTTTGATCTGTACTTCATCATTAATTTAGGGGCCTGTGTCTTTGCGTAGTAAAATTTGACAGTTTTCTATACGTAGTACATTCGAAATATTTTCATTCTTTTGTGGTAATTTCGTGTTTATTTTTTCCCCCGTCTTATGAATTCCCTCTCAACTGTAATTGTGAATTTTTATCTGTTTTTCATTTCTTGCGCTAAATTACGTGGAGGAATGACGGAAAGCTAACATGTTGTGTTTGAAGTTTGCATAATAGTGGTTAAAATTACGGAAAGAACAGCTTTCAACAGAAGTTTGTTCTCTGATTGTGTATCTACCCTGTTCTGTAAGCACACTGCGATGATTAATGATGGCGCGGCAGGAAGTTGGCAACATCACGATGGGGTGCTTAAAGGCATAAAGTGAGCATTTTAATACCGCTGAAAAACAAATAGCTACCACGAAGTTGCTTCAGTTTTTGTAAGTAGGTCTTGAGAATGTTAGCAGTGCATCCGTTCCTGCTAAGGTGTTGGGGTCGCGGGATACGTGACGACCCTGTGACAAGTGTAGTAGTTATTGCGTGTCCGTGAGATGAGAGGGTGGTGTTCGTGAACTAAGAGGAATGTAGGGAGTTACCGTGGCTTATTTCAAAGGACTCGGTAGAGTTCCTGGAACTGAGGAACATGACGAAAATCTCAGGATAATCTCTATCTAACCGGGACTTCAGGCCGGTATTTCAGGACGCAGATAGGGCGTCTCATTTTCGAGCCAATTTTCTCGGATCAATACAGTGCCTTACCTATTTTTAACAGCTACGATCATCTCCTTGCTTATCGTCCCTAATTGTAACTGCTTAAATGTCTCCATGACGTAAGTCATTACTGCGAAATTAAGAGTAATCTCTCTGATGATAAAGAAATTTCCCGCCTCGCACGGCGTTTCAGTGACGTGTTGTTTGGAACCAACACTGTTGCTACCTGTCTTATTCCAAATGAATCCAGTAAGCGCCCTACTACCCTGGTCATTCTAAAAAGGTAAAGCAGTCCCGTTACAGGCCTGGAGTGGCCCAGAGGGTTCCAGGAAGTTAAGGTTCCCAGATTTTATGACAACGGCACAGGATGGTGGTAAGGTTGTCAGCCTTACGCACTGGCCACATTTTACCCCCAGGAAATATTCCTGGTACTCATTTCTGTTAGAGGCTGAGTCGACCCCGGGGCCATAGTGCGATCGGAAGGATTTTATTTCAATGAAAAATTCCAATGACACCAGGTGAGAACGAACCAGCGACCTTCCGACTTGTAACACAGCACTTTAACCACTGTGCCACCGCGGTCCCCTACCCTGGTCATTCTACAGCAACGTTTATAGAAAGGGTGCACAAATCCCTGGTGCCAGGTCGGCCGGGCAACTAATTTTGTGCGGTAGGGGCTGTCAGTTTTAGGGCTTACTTCATATAACCTTTTGGCTTCTAGAATTTTGAGGTAGCTTCTAGTTTCTGGAAGACTCGTGTACCACTGTTTTACAGTATCGCCAATCTGCACCACGTCTCTTTAAATTATCTGTTCGGTTCACGTCCAACCGTCGCCGTGAATGCATTTCTGATGTTCCCCGTTCGTGCTACTTGTCCAGACTGATTTGATCGCTGTGATGTGTGACGAATTATGCAAATTTGTAGTTCGTAATTGTACAGTTCTCTTTAGTCTGCTAAAATCTTTTCCCTTTTTGGCCTAGACATTCCGCTTATCCAAATCGGAGACTGTGTGTAACAATTGAAGCTGGGTCACTGGGTAAGGGGGTGGGTCCTCGGAACCCTTGAAGATGAAAGCGGTACGTTCGTTGGAAGCATCGGGAGCCGCTTAGCCAATTACTCAGCTACATGTCCCAGATAAACGAATTCTTTAATCGCAGCGCAAATCTCAAAAATCGCTTTGTGTCTTAATAGTTTTAGGCGCGTTCACAAAATTGCGAAAAGCGACTTTTAGCTTCGTCTTGCCCGTCTGTGTGTGTCCGTTCATCCGCATGGAACAACTCTGCTCCCACTGGACGGATTTTCATAAAATTTGACTTTTGAGTAATTTTCGAAAATGTGTCTAGAAAATTCAAGTTAAATTAAAATCCGACAGTAGTAGCGGGTGCTTTACATGCAGACCAATATACGTTTTTCATCATACCTCGCTGAATTCTTCCCAGAATGAGAAATGTTTCTGACGAAAGTTGTAGAGAAAATCAAAACACACACCCTCTATACAGTAACTTTTTTTTTAAATAGTGCCGTTTATGAGATAACGTGGAACAATACGGGTACTGTAGGGCCGCACAGGCCGCAGATGACAATATGGCGCATTCGCATTGCATGCTGTATACCTAAGGCTACAAACACACACACAGAATATGTAATAGTTTTTTTCTTTTGCATTGCAACACTGTTTGCGCGAACAACGCGTCTCAGTGTTACGTGATAAGTACATTTAATGACATGTTAATATGTTGCGGTGAGGGCGTGTTGCCCCCCCCCCCCCCCCCCCCCCCCCCCCCCCCCAGCCACCCAATCCCCCCCCCCCCCTCCCCCCCCCCCTTTTTTATTATTTAAACTATACTCTTCCCACAAAACAACCCA